>Ga0233431_1001402_pt1 | contig 42067 bp, 49 predicted proteins | sample SI_118_April2016_FD_179867 | JGI IMG/M metagenome (GOLD analysis project Ga0233431, IMG submission 179867) | Seawater microbial communities from Saanich Inlet, British Columbia, Canada - SI_118_April2016_200_MG | ecosystem: Environmental > Aquatic > Marine > Inlet | place: Canada: British... | reverse complement strand
TCCACCTACGCCCAAAGAGAGGACGGCAGCAAACCTTATTCACTTGTGTCGCTGCGAGGTGTTGCGATTCAATTGCTGGATGTATGCGACAGTTCTCAACGAATGCCTACTGTCTCTTGGCATCTCGTCACGCCTCGTTCATCTCAGCCCTCCCAAGAAAAACCCCAAGGAAAGTCATTTCGTAGTGGCTGTGTATCTTCGAGACGCTGGCAGATGGATCATGCTCGATCCCGACATGCGTGGTTGGCTTTTGAACGAGAAGGGTGAACGACTAGGCATTTCCGAAATACGAGACCGGTTAGTATCCGGCGCTCCTCTTGAGGCCCATGCAGGTGTTGCTATTCAAGGGTTTGATTGGCTCCCGCGCGCTATGAAACAGGCCATCTACAAGACATACATCTCCAAGAACATCTTCCGTATCGCCTGTTCTCGTCAAAGCATGGTGGGCATCGCTGCTCAACGTGCTGGACGAGTGACCTACGAGCTGATTCCTGATGGATATCATTCCGAGTGGTTGGAGAAACCACGCACAACGCCCAAGGGAAACTCGCATGTATATCTCAACAATGTGGTGTTGTTTTGGCAGTTATCTGAATCCGGATCGAGCGAGCCATTGGCCGAGTAACGACATTGTCGACAAGGTCACCTGCCCTGGATAAACGTTTCCTCAGAATGGCCGCAGGGCTGTCGTCATTAGCATAGTCGCTTCCCTTCTTGCCTCGGATCCCTTCTACTGGGTACTCTAATAGGCTCTGTAGGATCGAACTCGATCTTGCATGCTTAGGAAGGGAGTCGCAGTCTTGGCTATTCGCGCAATCATTTTTGATTTTGACGGCCTCATATTGGATACCGAATCTCCTCTGCACACGTCGTGGATGGAGGTTTTCGCACACTATGGCCTCGTCGTTACCCAGGAGGAATGGGCATCACTACTGGGAGCATCGGCTGATGTTCCCGAAGCCTATGAACTGCTAGAAGCGCATCTGGGTAGGCCCTTAGATCGCAAGCGAATCCACGAGCAACGGATGGCTCGAGAGCTTCAATTGCTGGATGAAGAAGACGTACTGCCTGGCGTTCGCGAGTTGATTCACGAAGCCAAGACAGCAAGCTTTGGCCTGGCTGTGGCATCCAGTTCAGATCGAGCTTGGGTGGAAGGGCTTCTCACTAGACACGATCTCATCCAATCCTTCGACACAATTGTATGTGCCGAAGATGTAGCCCAGACAAAACCAGCGCCAGATCTGTTTCTGAAAGCGCTGAAACAGCTGCACGTGGAAGCCCATGAGGCCATCATCTTCGAGGACTCGGAACACGGGGTGAGCGCAGCCAAAGCAGCAGGCATCTTCTGTGTGGCCGTTCCCAACAAGGTTACACGCTGTCTTGCGTTTGCCGACGCCAGCCTAATCGTCACATCGATCGCCGACTACTCTCTTCATGACTACACAGAACGCGCCACTTCAACTCGGTAGCCACTCGCACTAGGGCTTGATCACAGTCCGAACGATACCCGAGAAACTCTCCAACTCATTGAGCGAGTCATTGACAGCGGTTGCGTCGAGCGGAACCTCGCGGGTCACGACAGAGGATAGGTCCAATCGTCCCTGCCGTGTCAGTTCAACAATGGTAGGAAGTTCTGAGAGCAGGTGATCGGAGCATCCAACAATCTCGGCTTCCTTTCCGAGAATTGATCCGTACGTATCAACGACTAGCGGATCTGATGCCAGGCCAACGAGAACGCAGCGGCCTTGAATACCAAGCATCTCTACCGCTTGTCGCATCGTCTTGGCCAGCCCGATCAGCTCCAACGAGACATCAACGCCTCCATCCGTTCTGCGGATGACCTCTTGAACCGGATCAACAACAGACGCATTGATCGGGATAGCCCCGTACCCGGTAGCTGTAGAAAGTTTCGCCTCATCGATATCGATGGCGAATACGGACGTCGCGCCGAATGCCAAGGCTAGCTGTACTGCGGAAAGTCCGAGGCCGCCGACACCAACAATGGCAACACTTTCCCCAGGGACAAGTCGTGCCTTGCTCAAGGCGTGAAACACCGTCGCTGTCGAACACATGAGCACGGCACCATGTTCAATAGGGACTTCTTCTGGCAGGGGGACGGCATTCCGAGCAGGAATGCTAATGAATTCCGCATAGCCTCCGGCAATATCCTTGCCGATCATGTTGCCCTTGCGGCAAAACTGCTCGCGGCCTGTTCGGCACATCGAGCATTCTCCGCAGGTGACTAGATAGTGCAAGGCTACGCGTTGCCCCATCTCCAATCCCTCCACATCGGAACCCAATCGCTCAATCACACCCGCAACTTCGTGCCCTGGCGTATGAGGGAGGGAGCCGACTGATCCGAGCCCCGATCGGTAGTGAACGTCCGATCGGCAAATGCCGGCAGCCTTTACCCGAACGAGAATTTCCTTGGCCCCTACATCCGGAATCGCAATCTCACGTAATTCGAGGGGCTCACCAATCGCCACCAACTGAACGGCTTTCATCGTGCTCACAGAATGCCTCCTTCGGGCTCGATCCGAAGCCATCGTCTCTCACAAACCTAGGCGATTCAACAATTCTGAATCAATCGTTGTCTTGAACCCATGATGATGTTCACTGATGCCTCGATGATTGACACGCAAGCATCCCAAACCTACGGTGGGATGTAATTTCATGTGAGGTGAGTGCTGTGTCTTCTAGAAATCTGATCCGTTCTCTCGCCGTTTGCTTGGCCGTTCTCGTCTCAGCCTCCCTAATGTTGGGAACAACGCTGCTCTCTGAATCGGCCATCGAGATCATTAGAGATGAGTGGGGGATTCCCCACGTCTTCTCCACTTCTGATGAAGGAGCCATGTATGGATTGGGCTATGTCACGGCCCAGGATCGGATGCTGCAGATGGAGTATTGCCGCCGCGTTATCCAGGGGCGGATTTCCGAAATGCTCGGATCCGTTGGCCAAAAAGGCAAGACAACCGTGGATTCGGACATCAAGTATCGCCACTTGGCAACCTACAGAGCCTTGGAGACCGTAGCCGGAAACCTAGACGATCAAACGAAGAGTTTGCTGCAAGCCTATTCAGATGGAGTGAATGCTTATCTTGAATCCACGGCGTCTCTAAATCCTCTCTTTGAGACGTTTGACATCACACCCGAGCCCTGGCGTCCTGTCGACTGCTTAGCTGTATGGAATCGCATCGCCGCCTTCTTCAGTCCCTCATGGACAGGCGAAGCGCGTTTGCTGCATGACTATGAAGACCTGTTGGCGAACGGAATCAGTGAATCCGCTGCTCTGGCTCAGCTATCGAATGAACGAATCATTGATGAGGACGCGGCCGTCGTCCAATACGCCGACGTTGATCCCGCCTTTGTCGAAGCCCTTAATGTCTATGCGGAGGAACTGAACCTTTCACAAGCTCCCCAAATGGACATCATCGCTTGGGACCCCATTCCCAGTTTCAGCCACGCTTGGGTTGTCGGAGGCGAGCGTACGACAACGGGGGCTGCCGTGCTGCATTCCGACCCTCAAACAACCGTGCGCAATCCGTCCGTGTGGTACGAAGCCTATGTTTCTGGAGAGACATTTGCCGCCCGAGGAATTGGCGTAGCAGGGTGTCCAGGGTATCTCATTGGCTGGAATGACTCCGTCGCCTGGGGAGCCACTGCTCTGGGTGCCGATCTTTCGGATACGTTTCGACTCAAGCTATCGGCAACACAGCGCAATGCCTATGTCTATGACGGCAAGACTGTTCCTATCGAGATCCGACAAGAGGCAATCGCGGTTCGAGGAGGTCGGAACATTGCCCTGACAGTAAAAACCACGCCTCTTGGACCCATCGTCAGTGAGCTAATGACGCATCGTCGCGCGGGCGAGGAATACATCCTGAGAACCACGGATCGGCTCGATGACGATCGCCACACTGTGCAAGCCCTGTTCGCCATGATGCGCGCTACAGACGTGTTTACATTCGCTGATGCATTGGAAGGTTGGTCGTCGCCGGGCGTACATAGTTTGTTTGGCGATGCCGACGGCAATATCGGCTATTGGACAAAAGCCGCCATCCCCGTTCGGTCCTCGGAAAGCCTTCTGGGAGGCAGTGCTTCACAGGATGGATCCTCGAGTGACAGCAACTGGGTAGATGTCATCCCTCACGCTCTCTTGCCCCACGTATTCAATCCGTCGTCTGGTGTGCTTTTCTCTGGAAATCACCTGGCAGTCGGAAGTTGGTACCCACTATTCCTAGGCGTCGGAACAGGGGGTTCTGGCGATTCAGAACGTTCGTGGCGATTGCGCGAACTGCTCAGTGGGGATCAGCTGTTCACACCAGAAGATGTGTTGGCCATGCACTATGACACAGTGAATGCCTCTATCCGATCCATCGTTCGAGCTGGAGTTCAGGCAGAATCTATGGGGCAGGATCTCAGCGAACAGGCCGCTAGCACACTCAGCCTCCTTCAAGACTGGTACAAGGATGGCGCGCACTGCGATTCATCTGAGCCGTTCTTCCCAGTGGCCTATCACATCGGACGCGGGTTCAGACAGCCTCAGGCCGGCGAACTCTATGACCGCTATGGCGGCGGTGGTGGTGGATTATGCTTCTTTCTGAAGGATCTCAACGCGAGGATGGATGCTGAGCCTGATCTCCTTCTCAACAACGCAGAGCTGGCCTATATCGATGCATCGCTTGCTACAGGTTGGACCACAGCAATCGCCAACTACGGCACCGATGTGAATCATTGGCAAGCAAGTTTTGCGCAGAAGACGGCAACCCATGCTCTTCCCTATGGCGTCAACCTGGAGGGGTTCCCCACATTAAGTCGCGGTCTAGATATGGCGAGTGGCCCGTTGATAGATCCAGAAGGATCAACGGTCTTTTCTCAGAAGGGCAATTCCTACTCCCAATGGATCGATTTCTCCCGTATCGACCAGTCCTTGGCCGTGCTTCCTATCGGGATTTCAGAGCACTCAGACAATCCCTACTATGCTGCCGAACTATCGAATTGGGAACTGGGACACATGCGTGTTGCACCCATTTCTCGCTCGGCAATTGACACGATAGAAGCTGAAAAAACCGTTCTGACATTTCCAGGTAGCCAACGCCGTTGAGAAAGTGAAACGCCAGCGAGACGCTGCGGGTTGTATTCTGCGTTGAGATACCCGATACGGCTCAAGGATCTGACAAGTGAGGAACGATGCCACAACAAGAGACGAAGATTGACCATGTGTGTCGGGAGGAAACGCTTTTCGCGGGCATTCGTGGCCCGATCAAGTCACGAGATGAACTCCCAACAAGAATAGAAGAAGTGAGGACGGCGTGTGGGGATGCTGCCATCGGGCCACTGACCCACATCTTTAGGTTTGACACACCTGTCGACGGATTCGATTCAGAAATTGGCTTCCCTGTCTCCGCTCCAGTCAATCAGGGCAACGTGAAGACGCACAAGCTACGAAGGCTCGACTTCTTTGCAGCAACGCATCACGGACCTGTCAGTACATTGAGAGAAACATCAGGTCAAGTCTATGGCCACATGAACCGCGTGGGACTCGCTCCTGAGTTGGAACTCGTGGAGATCTACCACGAATTTGATCCTGAGAATGAAGATGCCAATAGGATTGAAGTGCGAGGCGCTTTCTTGGCATGGCCCGGGATCTATAGACAGCAGCTCACGCGAGTTCTAGGGAGCGAACTGACCAATGTAATCTGGGCAGGCGGAGAAGCCATTACACCCTTCACGTTGGTCGATACGCGCGCTGATTGGGTTGCACAATCGCTAGAGCGTCTCAAGCAGCATGCGACACAGGATCAGCAATTCGAGATTCTCTCAAGCGTCGCCTTGGTACGTCCTGCTGAAGATACTGCCAAGTATCGAGCCATCTACGAGGAGTCAGGTCAAAGCATCCAGACGGTTCTTGACGCGCAGAACGAAGACCTAACATCAACAAGAAGCGGTGGATGGATCGACCCACCTTACTGTGATGACAAGGTCCTACATCTCTCCAAAGTTGCCTACAACCGCGAGGCCTATAACGTGGCCAAGGCTCCCGATGAATTGCGTCAATCCTACTGCTTCTGCTCACTAATTCGCGAAGCGAAGGATCCAAAAGTGGATCCCATCTTCTGTTATCGCGCCGCGGGATGGGCCAAGCAGTTTTGGGAGCCCATTCTTGGTGTGAAGTTCACGCGTTGTGATATCACGCACAGCATCCTGAAGGGAGATCGCTTCTGCGCCTGGGATTACCATTTGCAGTAGACCTCAACGAAGTGATACCGCTCAGGCTGTCCATTCCGCAATGTTGACTTCGAACTCATAATCTCTACGATGGTGTTGATGTGGGGGATACGGTCGATCGGCAATGACCACCCAAGCTGCGCCTATTGGGCTCGGCATATGCCGAAGGTCGGGAGGCGCTATCTATGAGGATCAAGTCGCTGTTCACGCTGCTGATATTGGGCATTCTGTTACCTGGATTGATACTGGGTTTGTCTGGGTGTAGCGGGGGTTCATCTGAACCCTCGAGTCAAGATTCTGTTGCCACAGATACGACAGATCCTGTTGTGGATGAATCAGATGCTGTCGAAACGCCTGCGCCCGTTGTTGCCGTGCCAGATCCAGAAGAGATTGCTTCCGATGTCGAGCCTGTCATTGAGACTCCAGAGGAACAAGCCATTCTAACGTGGGCACGAGATGCAGGAGGCCTGAATCATTGCGATCGCCTGTCTATCTACGAAGACGGACGCGTTGAAGCCGTCGTTTGCAAGGCCACGGCCAGTTATCCAGTGGTCCACAGCACCTTGAGCGAAGACCAGTTGGCTCAAGTTGAGGCGTGGGTATCCACGTATGGGTTCTTTTCGCGCCGCGAAATGGAAGTATCCAGCGCTGTCCGGTCAACCGTTGTCCAAGGGACCGGCGCTGCTGTGCCAGAGCTTGAGATCAAGGTCGCTGTAGCTGCATTTGCCGCTGAGCTCTTTTTTGCCATTACCGAACCGGAGTAAGCAACCTTCGTATTCTCCAAGGTGAAGACTAATGAGAGACCCCACAGCGCATGCTGTCAGGGTCGTGTGAGTTGACTTCACATCTCTCCTTGGGAAGAAGATGATTCCTAATCCAGGAGAGCTGCTCATGACGAGGATCGAACTTGCGCCAGGCGTTGTTCAATACCAGTTCCCTCCTCGCGAAGACAAGCACTATGGATTCAGCCTGGTGGTTCTTCTGAACGAGGAATCAAGATCGGCTCTGCTTATCGATACAGGCTATGAGGAGCATGCTGCAGCCGTCCTCGCAGACCTGGTTACTATGGACTATGCACTCAAGGTAGCCGTGATTTCTCATTTCCACCCAGACCATATTCTCGGACTGCAGGCACTTCCAAAGATCGATATTATTGGCAGTCCAAAGTGGGAAGAGACCTTGCTTCACTACGGAACGATTGAGGAGCTCAAGACGTTTGTTCCTACGCAAATCGCATCGCGAGACACAGGAATCAACTTCGGCCGCTTCCATCTGGATTTCCGACCCGCCGCAGGACATGCACCCTGCAGTCAGTACACAATCATCGATAATGCCTTCATTCATGTCGCCGACAATGTAATGACCTCGAACGATGGCCAGGACATTCTGCCGTGGGCAGAACTCGACACCATCTCCGAACACATCGCATCGCTGGAGCTACTTAGTGACTACAAAGGCTACACATTCCTTCTCAGCCACGGTTGCGTACTGGCCGACCAGCAACTTCAGATGGAGGCAATCGAGAATCGAGTTCGCTATTTCCAGAACGTCCTGACAGGGAAGGGTTCCTTTTCCTACGAACAGGCAACTCAAGGATGCACGCGTGAGTTTCTTCATCAGGAGTGGCTTGTTCGCAATGAAGATGACTAGAGCGTTAGAGTTGCCCTTCAGTCCCGGGAACATCACCTTCCCAGCATCAAGTGAGAAAAAAAGGAGGTGAGAACATGACAGAAGCAATGCTTGGCTATTGCGGGCTATCGTGCGCTGGATGTACTGCCTACATCGCAAAGCGCACAGACGATCATGATCTTCGCATCAGGACGGCAAAGGAATGGGGTCTCCTGGCTTTCCGGTATCCCCGGAAGCTGTCAATTGCGATGGCTGCACGGGCACCAAAGGAACGCGTTGGACATGGTGTCAGCAGTGCACGGTCCGTAATTGTGCAGCCGAGCGCGGTGTGGCAAATTGCGCGACGTGCCCGGACTATGGGTGCCAGATCTTGGAGTCGTTCTTTGAAATGGCTGGAGAGGAAGCCCGCCAGCGACTCGAAGCCATCCGCTCAACGCTCTAGCTCCACGCGGGGAAGATCCCGAGAAGCCCGTGTTCGAAGCCTTCCTGATCCCGGAGTACAGGCTTCAATACCTTCTTTCAACTTGCTGTCTCTGTTTGACGAAGTCGCATGATTCGTGATACGTTCGTGCGGACAAGGAGGTGCAAGAATGAAAAGGGCTATTCTAGCTATTTTCGTTATTGGGCTGTTTGCAGTATCGGGTTTTGCACAGACATACACTGTGGCATCGGATACGACGTGGCCGCCATTTGAATGGGCGGACACCGAAGGGAATCTTCTCGGATTCGATCTTGATGTCATGCGTTGCATCGCGGTTCTTCAAGGATTCGAGATCGATATCGTCTCCTATGACTGGGACATCATTTTTGACGACGTGGGAATTGGCCGCGTTGACATTGGTGCCTCTGGAGCAACCATCACCGACGAACGAGAACTGAAGGTCGACTTCTCAGATCCGTATTGGACGTCAGACCAAGCCGTCCTCATTCGTGTTGATTCCGGCCTCAATATCGTGACCGCATTGAGCGGCGGGGCAGTTGTCGGTGCCCAGGTAGAGACAACGGGAGCTGGATTCGTCCAGGGATTGATCGACGAAGGAATCGACGTCGTCCTTCAAGAATACTCGCTCTATCCGCTTTCTGTGATTGACTTGATCAATGGCAATGTTGACGCTGTCATTCAAGATGAGCCAGCATCTCAGGCCAGCGCTACTGCAGAAGACGAACTGACGATTTGTGGCGTCATCAAGACCAACGAAAACTTCGGATTCTTCGTAGCAGAAGGCGACCCCAACGGATTGCTTGCTCTGCTCAACGACGGAGTGGCGCAGCTCAAGGATCTTGGCGTTTACGACAATCTCGTTAGGGCCTACATGGGCACGGATATCACCAAGGTCGAGGCAGCTTGGAAAGCAAGCATCGGCTTGTTGAATGCCGGGAACGTCGTCGATTTCGCCGAATCAATGGCTGATTTGTCGAACTAGGTCGTTGAAGATAAGTCAGTAATACGCAGAGAGGAGCGCGTGCTCTGGTATGCGTTCCTCTCTCTTCTTTGAAAGGTATACTCTACGCATGTCAACGATTTGGCAGAGCTTCCAACTCATGATTGTCAGAGGGCTTCCTAACACGATCTTGCTAACCCTTGGCCTGGTTGTGATTGGACTTGTTCTGGGTACGCTGATCGCATTTGCTCAAGTCTATGGATCCCGCCCACTGCGATGGCTCTGCAAAATCTACGAGCAAGTATTTCGTGGAATCCCGATTCTTGTTCTTATCCTTATTTTTCACAGCGGGCTAGCAAGATCCTTCCATATCTTGTTGCCCGCATTTGTTTCAGCCTTGATTGCTCTCGCTTTGCGCTCAGGAGCGTACCAATCTCAGATCTTCCGTGGAGCGATTCAATCTGTGCCCCAAGGTCAGATGATGGCGGCTCGGGCTCTGGGCATGGGCAAGATAAAGGCAATTCGCTATATCATCCTCCCCCAGGCATTTCGTCTCTCGCTGCCACCCTGGGCAAACGAATTCTCAAGTGTTCTGAAAGATACGTCTATCGCGAGCGCAATCAGCGTTTTGGAGCTGACCAAACAAGCCACGCTAAGTTACACGCGACTCTCCGTGGTCCCCGGATTCGGAGCGAAATGGACTCTCGTAATTCTTTTGGTCCTTGCGTTGATATACCTCGTACTGACCTACGCTGGAAATGCGGGCCTTAGATTCCTAGAGAAACGCTTACGCATCCCTGGTTTCGAACTGAAAGGAAAGATCGAGCGATAATATGAATGAATACCAATCCACTTCCCCTGGCGACATCATCCTGAAGGTCGAAGATCTACATAAGACGTACGGCGACAATCACGTGCTGCGTGGCGTGTCAATGCAGATGAAGCGCGGTGAAACAAAGGTCGTGATCGGTCCTTCAGGAACTGGCAAAAGCACGCTTTTGCGTTGCATCAACCAGCTATCGGTTCCTGATAGCGGTCGCGTGTGGTTGGGGGACAAAGAAATCACCTGCCCGAAAGAAAACATCAACTGCATCCGTGCGGAGATTGGATTCGTATTCCAAAGCTTCAATTTATTCACGCATCTCAATGCCTTGTCGAATGTTCGGATTGGCCCCATGAAGGTCAAGCGGATGAAAAAAGATGCAGCCACCAAGCTAGCCATGGAGGAACTGGAACGCGTCGGCCTGGCCGACAAAGCAGAGGCGTATCCCGCTGAACTATCTGGCGGACAGCAGCAACGCGTGTCCATTGCCCGAGCTTTAGCCATGTTCCCTCAGTTGATGCTGTTCGATGAGCCGACCTCTGCACTGGATCCAGAGCTGATCGGTGAGGTGCTGGAAGTTATGGTCAGCCTAGCCAAAGAGGGCATGACCATGCTTGTTGTTTCACATGAGATGGGGTTTGCGCGTTCAGTATCTGACGAGATCATCTTCATGGAGGGCGGGAACATCCTTGAGCAAGGGCCTCCCAACGAGTTTTTCACAGCCCCAAAAGAAGAGAGGACGCGCGAGTTTCTCAGCAAGATCACCGAGTTGTATGGGGAGTAGGACGATATGAACTTCTTCGAATTCGCTTGGAGCATACTCCCTCAGCTGCTTGAGGCGACCAAGCTCACGTTGTATATCACGGCTGGATCTATCGTCCTGGGCTTCGTTGTGGGTATTTTCCTTGCCCTTGGCCGTGTGTACGGTCCGCGCCCCATTCGATGGCTGAGCTCAGGATACATTGCCTTCTTCAGGGGGACCCCTCTGCTTGTCCAGATTACCATTGTCTACTTCGGGCTTCCTCCGCTGCTAGGTCCGCTGGGAATCCATATTCCAAGAATCGCTGCCGCTGTCATTGGATTCGGACTGAATAGCGCTGCCTACCAAGCCGAGTATTTTCGAGGGGCCGTGCAATCAATTACAGCTGGCCAAATGATGGCGGCTCGGGCTGTTGGGCTTAGCCGACTTCTTGCAATTCGCCACATCATTCTTCCACAAGCCCTTCGCTTGGTTATTCCCTCGTGGTCCAATGAATTGATCTACACAATTAAGTATTCGTCGCTTGCCTATTTCCTCTCACTGCAAGAACTCATGTTCGTGGGGAAAAAACTCTCGCTGAAAACAGCACGTACCTTTGAAACACTCCTGGTCGTTGCTGCCATCTATCTTGTAATCGTGCTTATCGTATCTTGGTTTCTTCACAGACTCGAAAAACGGGTACGTATTCCAGGGCTAGGTGCCCCCGCTGAGCATCGATAGGCTCTAGTGATACCGAATTCTTGGATCAGTGATCGCGAGCAGTACATCGGCAACTAGGTTTCCCACGATCATGAACGATCCATAGAACAGAAGAGCCGCAGTCACGACATGCTGATCTTGATACTCGACCCACTCCAACAGAAATTGGGCGAATGAGGGTATGTTGAACAAGCGCGCGACAATAATCGTATTCATGAGCAGCATTGGGAGCATCACACCAAAGGAGCTAATAAGGGGATTAACCGCGTTGCGCATCGCGTGTTTAAAGAGCAACCTGAGTTCGGACATTCCTTTGGCCTTTGCCACGACGATGTAATTCTGCTGCATCACATCTTCCATGCTTGCCCGCACATACCGCATCACAGTGATGAGGATAGGCATTCCAACAATGATCCAGAGCGGTGTCAGATGAAGGATGCAGCTACCGAATTTCGCACAACTCATCGGCAATCCGATATAGCGCCATCCACAAATACCCCACAGACCCGACCCCACCATGAGTGGGTCAATGAATCTGTAGATGAACCACTGCAACATGGTCCCTAGAACATAGGACGGAATGGATAGCCAGGGTACGGTCAGCATATAGAAGGTAATCCGTGAGCCTTTTCCACGAAAGTAGGACGAGAAAATGCCCGCTGGGATCCCAATCAACCAAGCCATTAGGAGAGAGGTTCCAGACACAAGGAGTGAAATCTCTGCTGGGCCCCCTCGTCGGAAAAGAAACGGACCCACAGGCCCCTTGGTGGCAAATGAGACTCCAAAATCTCCATGAAGAATCACACCCGTAAACCAAATCCAAAACTGGACAAGCATCGGCTTATCCAGCGCTGTCTGTGCGCGTAGCATTGCTGGGATTTCGGGATCGAGACCGAATACGCTTACGTAGAAATCAAGCGGTGTATAGAAATCGCCAGGAATGAGCCATACCATGATGAAGGCGACAAGGGCAATAAACATGAATACGATGAAGGAGAATGCCACGCGCTTAATGAGGTAGTTCAGCATGCTTTGATCTCCTTTCTTTCGTTCGTCCTCTCAATTCAAGCCGTAAGGGCATTGCCCACAACAACGGATCAACACAAGCTTCTGAGATGCATGTGACAGAAGCGATAACCATTGCGTTATCAAGAGTGAATCCGACGTCTATTTCAGATTCGTTTAGGCTAGCATTGAGACCCCTGATCACGAGGATTCTGGACCCTCTTCGCTGATCGTCACGAGACGTAACGACGTAATTATGCGCGTTTCGAGACATTGTTATTGTTTCGTTATTGGCGTTGATGGTGTTGTTAGGTCTTGAGTACTTGGGTAACGTAGTTGGGTGAATCGTCCTCGAAGCGCACGCAACATCTGGCTGCTGTATGCACTGGTGGGCATTCTGTTTCTCGCAGTCTCTGTCATTGGAGCGTGGCGAGTCGTCGAAGTAAGACGCCAATTGATCGAGGCTTCGCTCAATCGGGCTTATCTCTCGGCAACAGCCTATGTCCAAGCCACTGAGCGATGGCTCATGGATGGGAGACATGGAAACCTTGCTGCGTGTGAGTCATCTTATGCTCTCAGGCGGAACGCGATCGATCGAGATCACGGGAACAGACTCGGTTCTTCTAAAATTGCGAAGCTCGGACATACCGGCTGAGTTTGATCTACAACACACTGTCGCCCAACCATCTGGACCAACACGAGTTCTATTGAAGACAACCCTTGGTTGGATGATCGAGACCACTATTCCATTGGAGAGAGCAGCGATTGGATCGCGCAAGATTCGTCTATGGATGGATGCAGAACCGCTACACATGAGAGTCACTGCCTCCACATCGAGAATCGGGGCCTCTGTCATCCTGTGCTGGCTCGTTTTCGCTGGGGGACTGTTCCTTGGACTTCGCCGCAACAGAGCCTTCGTGACGACGCACCCCGGTCTGTCACATTCTGAGAACCACGCATGGACTGTAGATCCCGAGGTCAAACGAGTCAGTATTCATGATCGCCCCATCACTCTCACACCAAAGCAGTATGCATTGCTATCGTTGCTCGTTTCAGGCAGAAGAAGAGTCTTTTCCGAAAAGGAGATTCTAGAATCTATCTGGCCCCAATCGCCCTACGCTGACTCCAATGACATCCGTCAGTGTGTCTACAAGATTCGCAAGCGTGTAGCCATGGTTGCGCCAGGAGCGGAAGCATGCATTGTGAACGAAATGGGATTCGGCTACAGATTTGAGCCATCTGAACTACCAGACAACTCCCCAAGTACCGTTGCATCCCGTTCGAAGCCGGCTGTGAGCGAATTATGTGAAAGGAGAAAGCAGTGAACAGCAAGACATGCAATCCAAGGCACCGTGGAAATTGGCTGCTCCTTTGGGTCTCTTTCGCAGTCCTATTGATACTAGGCTCTTCGCACACTGGAAGCGCTCAAGGGAACCTGCTTCTTCAACTAGAGGAATTGCAGAGCACGGCCGAGCTAGCTCTGTACTTCGCAAAGGCAACGGTGCTGGCAGCCAATGAAGCGGATGCTCGCATCAATCTTGAGGCTTTGCTTGAATTGTTTGTGCCCCCCTCTTCAGATCAGCAATCTGGCCTGATTGAGCAATCAGAACACATCGGCTCCGTGCTTGAGGAATCAGTATTCTCTTCACTTGTTGAGCTTGATCTCAGCTCTGCAATCTCATCTGTCGCGATCTATCTATCATTGGCTGAAAGGGTCGTAACGACTGCTCAAGCGGCCGATGCTTCGTCGCTTCTGTCATCTGCCCGACAAGCCTACGCCTACTTGCTAGCGGCTCTGGGGAGTGATGAGTCGGGATTCGGATTGGCTGGCATCCGCCAGATGATCCAATGGCTTCCCGATAGCGCAATATGGCTTTCTCCAGAGAACTCAATTCAAGAAGCCATCGACCGTGTCCTGCCTGGCGGAACCATTCACCTTGCGCCTGGAACCTACGCATTGGCTACATCCCTGAGGATCGGGAAGCAGCTGACGATCATCAAGGACAACACGCTCACTGGGGAGGTCCTGCTAGTGTGTCCAGATGCAGGAGCAGCCATCTATGCGGGAAACGATACGCCCGAGAGGGTCATCGATATCCACATCCGAGATCTTGCTGTGCAAGGAGGCACCCAAGGGATCACTATCGGCATGTCAGGAGACACTCGGTGGGGGGAAAATGCACGGCTCACACTGACGCGCGTCGCTATTTCGGATTGCTCAAAAAGCGGCCTGACGATTGTTAGCAACCATGCCATCCTGCAAGACTGCGAGATTCGACGCAACGGGGAATTCGGCATTCTCGTGCCCCGAGATGGCATTCTCGAGATCGCTCGATCCACGGTCGCTGAAAATGGAACGTTAGAATTGGCAACCATCCCATATCGGCAAACAGCAGGCATCCATGCTCCTGAACGTGCCGTCCTCTCAATCATTGAATCGACGGTTGAATCGAATGCAGGAGCAGGCATCCACGTGGGCAATCAGGTACAGCTAATTCTCGCACGAAGCCAGATTATCGGTAACGGGAGTGATGGCCTACTGGTATGGGATCAAGCAACGATCCACCTCGAAGAGAACACCTTTCTGAGCAATGGGCGGATGGGTATCCGATTCTCCGATCTCTCCTGCCCGCATGAAGGGAATTCTAGTGATCTCCATGCCTTCACGGGAGTCGTAACTGGTTGGGGAAATTCGTTCCCAACAAGCAACGAGCCTAGCGGCAGCATGGACCCCTCGATGTGTCCATTGGATGCCTTTCGCTACCTGCTGAACCCTCATCTATAATTGTCACTAGGATTCACAAAACAACTGGAGATCGCCATGACCCTTGAGCTTGAGAAAAACGTACGCACGGGCCTGATTGCTGCCATTAGACAGTATTTTCTTGATGAATTGGATCAGGATATTGGAGACCTCAAAGCAACGCTGGTGCTCAATTTCGCTATTAAGACAATCGGACCCGCCATTTACAACGGCGCCGTTCACGACGTGCAGTTGCGAATGCAGGAGTTTGTGTCTGAGATTGATGGAACCTGTTTCGAGCCTGAATCCTTCTTCCCGAAACCCTAGTCGCTAATCGTTCCCCCGCAGAGTTTGTCGCAACTGCCATTCCCGCTATGCTGGAGGAGGAGGGAATCATGGGATTGAACGAGAAGCAGGTTGAGTTCTGCGAAACCAATCGTTGGGATTTCTCGGATCTTCGTGCGTTGTTTTTGAGTTGCACGCTTAAGCGATCTCCCGAACTTTCGCACACAGAAGCTCTCATGGAAGTTTCGCAGGAAATCATGGAGCGAAACAACGTCATCACAGAGACGCTGCGATTGGTAGATTATCACATCGCCAGCGGCGTCTATCCCGACATGACAGCCCACGGCTGGGATCGCGACGACTGGCCAGAGATCCATGCCAAGGTTATGGCTGCAGATATCCTCGTGTTGGGAACCCCAATCTGGCTTGGGGAGAAATCATCGATATGTACGCAAGCCATTGAGCGGCTGTATGGCATGTCAGGCATTCTCAATGAGCAAGGGCAGTATGCGTACTATGGCCGCGTTGGCGGCTGCATCATTACTGGTAATGAGGACGGTGTCAAACACTGTGGGATGAGCATTCTCTATACCCTACAGCACTTGGGCTATGTTATTCCACCACAAGCAGACGCAGGGTGGATTGGTGAAGTAGGCCCAGGCGCATCGTACCTCGATCCTGGATCGGGCGGCCCTGAGAATGATTTTACACAGCGAAACACCACATTCATGACCTGGAACCTGCTTCACATGGCACGGATGATCAAGGATGCAGGAGGCATTCCCGGACATGGCAATCAACGCGCAGCCTGGGATGCCGGTTGCCGATTTGACCATGCCAATCCCGAGTATCGCTAGGCTGTCTCTGCGCAATTGGTCTGCAAAGACGTCCGCTTTGTTCATACATCCTGTTGTCTGCGTTATAATGGTGAAGGTAAGGGAGGGTGCGCAATGCGAATAAATAAGTGGATAGCCTTTGTGGGATGTCTAACATTGATTGGAATGCTATCGGGGTGTGCGCTATTTAACGTAGATCCGGTAGTCAATTTTTCGTGGAGCCCGCAAGATCCGTTGGCACGAACAGACGTCCAATTCACCGATCTGTCTACGGATGTAGGAGGTTTATTTGGTGGAGGCGGCGTTGTCTCTTGGAATTGGGATTTTGGAGACAATGGTTCGTCTACATCCCGGAATCCGAAGCACTCCTATCAAGTCGGCGATACCTACACAGTTCGTTTGACTGTTGCGGATGACAGCGGTGCGACTGCGACGCTCTCGAAGACGATTACGGTAAATCCAAGTTTGGATGGCACATGGGTCGGAACCTTGGACGACAATGGGTTCCCTATGTCTCTAACTCTATTTGTTCAACATTCATCATCAGGCGGTATTGGAGGTACAGGCAACTTCGGTGGCTTGTCACTGGCTATTATGTCTGGATCTCTCACTGGTAGCCAGGTTACGTTGGTATTCGCAGGAAGCCGCGTTCTGTCTGGAACCCTCGATTTCTCTCAGCGCGGAATGGCTGGCACATGGAGTGTTGGTGGCATGATTGGCTTTGGATGGAATGTTCAGAGGTAGATCTGATGGCCTCCTCAGCAGCCATACCGATAGTGCCCCTGGCTGTTGAGCACCTTAGCGCGGAGGAAGCTGTGCTCGGATAATCAGTTCTGAATCAAATCGCGGAACGAGGGGAGTTGCCTGAGCTTGGACATTCAGGCCCTCTTGTGGCAGGTGATAATGGGTTCCAGGCGAAAACTCGCTGCGAGATTCCTCCCTTTTCTCCTCGTTCTTCACCTGCTCCCAACAGGCTGCACATTCTTTTCCAATGTCTCGCCAGTAGTGTTGATGACTGCTTCTCGAACGCGCGGTAGCATTCCTCTGGACGTGGAATTCGATGCCTCGGCATCCTACGATCCCGATGGGCGAATCACTCGTTGGGCGTGGGATTTTGGCGACGGAGAACGGGAGAGAGGGGCGACTGTCACACACCGGTTCCTTGAACCCGGGGTATATCAAGTCCGTTTGTCTGTACGTGACAATCGTGGAACAACGAGCAATTCGTCAGTGCTTATCGAGGTTGCTGAGTTCAATCAATCCCCTATTGCGGAGATGGTTTGCGCACCACAGACTGGAGAAGCGCCTCTGCTGGTTGTGTTCGATGGCAGCGGATCTTCAGATGAAGATGGTTGGATTGAAGGATGGTCGTGGGATTTTGGCGATGGTCAAGTGGGATACGGGTCTACGGCATCCTATCGCTATTCTATTCCGGGCACCTATACGGTTGTGCTCACTGTGACAGACGATTTACTGGCCGAGGCCTCCGTTGAGAGGGAAGTCGTGGTGTCGGCGCCAGGCCCCTTCGTTCGACGCTTTCGATGGAAGTACGCGGGACGAGAGATTGACTGGACAATGTCCATTCCGTCGGAGCTCTACTATGAGTACCGATCACGACTTCGGGGCCTGTGGGGAGATCGCGACTACGACGAGTACGTTCTTGATCCTCTTGATGATGCGTATCTTGAAAGCCTCGTCGATTGGATTCAATCACAGGTTGGGACCGATTTTTACACAACAGTCGAATGCGCCTTCAACTTCGTCCAAGGGGCCATTGACTACACCTATGATCGCTCTGGATTCGAGTACCCGCGCTATCCCATCGAGACGCTTGTGGATGAGACAGGAGACTGTGAGGACACCGCCATTCTATACGCTAGCTTGGTTCGTACGCTGGGCACTGGGGCAATGCTTGTCGCCGTTGACACAAATCATGATGGCACAGTGGATCACATGATTACTCTCGTTCCTGTGAGTCAAGCCTATGCTGACACTGTGCCCTGCACGCATGGCTGCATAAGCAGCTTCTGGACCTATGACAGCCAGCTCTATGCCTTTGCGGAAACAACGGGTGAACCTGACCTTGCCGGCTACTACTTCCAGCTTGGATGCGATCCATGGGGATTGACAGCCGTTGACTTCAAGATCACGTGGGACGTGTCCAGCCTCACGCCGAAAATCATGCCACAGAGGTGGGAACCTTCCCCTGCAAGCGGAGAGTAGGATTGTCAGTAGACCCTCGACACTCGTGAAACTCGTGCATTGACAGGGCTTATTTCGTCTTCGACAATGGCCATGAGATCAAGAAGAGGAGGGAATCTATGTCGGAAAGCATCCACGGCCACGAGGTCATGCGAAAGATGATCGATTCAGGAAAGGCCTACACGGAGGACTCGCTTCGAGCAGCCATTGCCAACTGGTTCGGTGAGACAGCGCGATTCCATACCTGCTCAGCTGATGGAATGACAGCCGATGAACTCGTCGCCTTCCTTGCCAAACGCCACAAGTTCTACTCCGAGGATGAGGGCTTCAAGGTCAACGAAGCCGAGATTTGCGGCGATGCGTAAGAGGATTTCAGCGAGAGCATTCATTAGATCTGATGGGCTTGTGTTGCTGTCTGGCTATCACGATCGCGAGGGGGACTGGTTTATGTTCCCTGGCGGAGGCCAGCGAAGTGGTGAAACCCTTCACGAATGTCTCTTGCGCGAAGTCGAAGAGGAGACGAGCGTGAAGGTCGAAATCGGACCGCTTCGTTGGGTTCGTGAATTCATCGCCACCGACCCCAAGAATTTCGAACTCGATCCTGATTTCCATCAGGTGGATCTCATTTTCGAGTGTTCCGTGAAGGATAGGCAGCAAGCGGAGCTGGGGTCATCTCCTGACTCAGGGCAAATCGGGTTGCGCTGGGCTTCCATTGAAGAGCTCCTCTCCCTACGCTTCTTTCCACAGGATGTCGCGCGAATCCTGAACAACACGATGCCTGATCAGACGTACCTCGGAGCTATCTAAGAACCAGATAGGAGGCCTCATGCCAGATTGCCAGTTCGTTGGGAGACAGAAAGACTTATCTTGCGTCCCTACAACGAAGCTGCGGTCTGCGACGATGCGCATTCGTTCATCCTTGCTCTCTGAAAGCGCAAGAGGAAGTTCGTGTTGAAAGCTCCACGGGTCTCTGCTCGAGCATTTATTCAATCTGAAGGAATGGTGCTGCTCTCTAGCTATCGTGATGGCGGCGGGGACTGGTTCGTATTCCCAGGAGGTGGGCAGCAAAACGGCGAGACCCTACACGATTGTCTCCTCCGCGAAGTGGAAGAGGAAGCGAGTCTCTGCGTCGAAATCGAGAAGCTTCGCTGGGTTCGCGAATTCATTGCCGCAGACTTTCCGGACTGCGAAATCGATCCTGCATTCCATCAGGTTGAAGTCATCTTCGAATGTGTCCTGAAGGGCGAACAGCAAGCAAAGATGGGTCCAATGCCTGATACAGGCCAAACTGGCCTACGGTGGGCTTCCATTAAGGAGCTTCTCATCCTACGTTTCTATCCTCACGATGTCGCACGAATCCTCAATAACACATTGCCTGATCAAACATATCTTGGAGCTGTCTAACAACCACATGGGAGAACCTATGTCAGAAGCTCGATTGCCAATTCGATGGGAAACAGAGCGCCTCATTCTGCGCTCCTATACGGAGCTGGACGCATCCTGGTACTACCAGATGAGCTTGAGAAATCGTGATCACTTGCAGCGCTACGAATCGGGCAATCTAGCCATGTCACTAACCAGTGAGGAACACACGCGGGAGACCTTGGCCGAAGTCGCCGCATACTGGAGCAAGGGCATTTGCTATTTCATAGGGGCATTTGATAAGGCAAATGACGAATTCGTCGCACAAGTTTATGTGGGTCCCTTCAGCATCGAGCCCGTCGACTTCATTATTGGCTACATTGCCGAATGCAACAACGAGGGGCATGGGTACGTATCAGAAGCCGTGAAGTCAACGGTCTCTCAACTCTTCACACATCTGGGGGCAGAGCAGGTCCGCATCCATTGTGACGAAACCAACGAGCGGAGTCGCCGAGTTGCCGAGCGCTGTGGGTTTCGGTTGGAGAGGGTGTTCCCCGAAGAGAAGAGGGGCCCTGATGGGAAACCCGAATTGTGCAACACAACGTTCTACCTTCAACTTCCAAGCAAGCGCCATACAAGCTAGAATGCTATGGGTGAGAAACAATGCCAATTCTTGACATTGATGTCGTCGTTGTTGAGAGCGAGACTATCGATTTGAGTTGGGCGCAGCAGATAGCAGATGCAGCAGGAACAGTCTTTGGCACAGAGCCAGGACGAACCTGGGTCCGCGTGCGCAGACTGCAGCACTCAGACTATGCAGAGAACGGGATGAAGGACTCTCCAGACCTTCTGCCGGTGTTTGTGTCTGTCCTGAAATCGCAGCGGCCCCCTCTCGATGCTCTTCGTGTTGAAAGTCGCAAACTGACACTCGTAATCTCGCGCATCCTAGAGCGTCCTGTGGAAAACGTTCACGTTCTCTACTTGCCCCCAGCAGCGGAGAGACAATCGTTCGGAGGAACACTGGTGGAAGAACCCAACTAGCCATTGGGAGGAGAACGGACATGAGATGGATAACCACGGCAATTCTATGGACACCGCGACTCCTGGCTATGGCCTTGGCATTCTTCCTGGCAATGTTTGCCATGGACGTGTACTTGGAAGGGAATGACTTCTGGAAGACCTCCGAAGCGTTCGTTCTACATCTGATTCCTGCATTATGCGTTATCGTCATACTTGCCATAGGCTGGCGCCGCGACGGGTTGTCATCTATCGGCTTTCTGATCTTGTCCATCGCCTATTTCATAGCCTCTTCCGGATGGAAGAGCTTCCCAGCGTCGTTGGTTCTTGTGCTGCCTCCTCTGGGGATTAGCCTTGCCTTCTATGCTCGAATGCGGCTTCTATTGCATCAGAGGACAGCGTCTGAATAACCGGCCTCGTATCCGAGAAAGGAGAGTTCAATGACTCGCTACACGTGGCTGCTGTTCGATGCAGATGGCACACTATTCGACTTTCAGCGCGCCGAAGCCATCGCTCTAGAGAACACCCCGCGCAAGATGGAGCTTGTCGTTCCCTCGAGCTTTACGGCAACGTATCATCAAATCAACAACGCACTGTGGAGACGGTTCGAAGCTGGAGAATTACGCGCTAGTGACATACGTCGCGAGCGCTTTCGTTTATTGTTCGAGGAGTTGGATCTGGCCGGCGACTCACTCGCTTTTGGTGAAGCGTTCCTAGACAACCTTATTCAGGAATCGACGTTTCTCGAAGGGGCTCAGTCACTGATAAACCAACTCAAGCATCACTATCATCTTGCACTCCTGACCAACGGCTTTGCCAGTGTTCAACATGCGCGTATTGCACGATTGAGATTGGGCGATTTGTTTAATCCTGTCATTGTTTCCGAGGAGGTTGGTGTCGCGAAGCCCGATCCAGCGATCTTCGATATTGCGCTGAAGGAGATGGGCCTTCCCGACAAAGCTGAGGTACTGATGATTGGCGATTCACTGTCATCAGACATACGTGGAGGATCGAATGCTGGCATCGATACCTGCTGGTTCAACCCTCTATCTAGTGTCAATGAGACTGACGTTACGCCCACCTATGAGATCTGCTTGCTAAGCGATTTGCCTGCGCTGCTAGCTACGGAAGAGTGACTTATGACTGACGAACTTCGTGATGCACTGCGCCAAGCCTATGACGCCGGGGCGCTTTCGCGCAATCAGTCAGCGTTCCCAGAGTGGAAATCCTCTGAACGCGCTGGCTTCCTTTTGCATCTTCAAGCCAGAGGCCTGACCCGCCTCCTCGAAGTTGGTGCTGGGACGGGACGCGATAGCCGCTTCTTTGCAGATGCAGGTTGCACAGTTACGTGTATCGACCTGTCTCCAACAATGGTCAAGCTATGCCGCGACAAGGGCTTGGTGGCTCACGTGATGGATGTAGCTGATCTGTCATTCCCAGCCGCATCATTTGACGCTGTGTATTCATTCAACAGCCTGCTTCATCTTCCCAAGACCGAGCTGCCTGCTGTGTTGCAGGAGATCCGACGCGTTCTCGTACCAGGAGGTCTCTTCTATTTTGGCGCCTATGGTGGCCATGATCACGAAGGAATCCATGAAGAAGACGATCATTCTCCACCGCGGTTCTTTTCATTCTACGAAGATGAGCATATTCGCCGTGTGGTTGGCGAATGTTTCGGTGTTCTGGAATTTCGATCCCTGGAAACCCCAGGAGCTAGTGCTCAAATTCGCTTCCAATCACTCTTGCTTAAACGACCCGTTGAGGGTTAGGCTTGTCGTCCAAAGGGAGACCATCATGAAGCTGAAGAAACTCGTATCGACATCCAACCTTGCCGATATCGCTTTCATTAAATCCTTGCTCGACAGTGAAAACATTCCCTACCTTGCTCAAGGCGAAAACTTCCACTCAGTGCGCCCCTTGATTGAACCCGTTCACTTCCTTGTGGCTGAAGGCGATCTCGATCGAGCCAAACCTCTCATTGAGAGCAGCCATCTGACATTCGGATCATTTGCCGACTTCGACGATAGTGAGGGATTACAGAACGAGAACCCTTGAAGCTGATGTCTACTGGTCCGCATTCCCAATCTAAGACAATGATCGGCGTAGCCCGATGCGAAAGACGCTGTCATGCAGTTAACGCGTCATCCCTACTAGGACAGTATATTGACTTTATCTGATCTAGAATCTGCTTGAGAGCGTATCTGGGCCAGCATCATCCCCCCGAGCATGAGGGCGCATCCGATGATTCCTCGTGTAGAGAGAGTCTCTCCCAACACTACCCACCCGCCAAGCACGGCAAAGACAGCCTCCAAACTGAAAATAACGCCTGCGCGCGTAGGATCAATGAGACGCTGACCAAACAGTTGCAGCGTATAGGCCACGCCAACGGACAGAATCCCGGCATAGGCGATCATCCAACCAGCACTCAGCAGCCCGGCCAATTGGATGTCTTCGGTGAGGAGGGCCATGATCAGGCTGAGTACAGAGCAAATGGTGAATTGCAGCGCTGCGGCTCTTAATGGATGCATCCGCTGCGCCAGCCAGCCAACGAGATGCACGTGAAAAGCCCATCCTAGTGCACTGCCCAGGACAAGGGCATCACCTAGAGAAATCGACAACGTGCCCTCAACGCTGAGAAAATACATGCCTACAGCAGCCAACACACAGCCAGCCCAAACGAAGACACCTACTCGGTGGCGCAGAAACAACCCAAGCAATGGGACAATTACGACATACAGTCCTGTAATGAAGCCTGCCTTCCCTGCTGTCGTGTACACGAGGCCGATCTGCTGCAAATTCGCGGAGACAAAAAGAACGAAACCAGCCACCCCTGCAGCAAGCCATAGATGGCGGGTCCTCGACGAGAGAACAGGCATTGGTGGTCTGAGCCGACTGGCAAGGATCCAAGGAATCAGAACAAGTGCCCCTAGGGCGAAGCGGATGCCCGTGAACGTATAGGGACCAATATGTTCCATGCTCGCGCGTTGCGCCACAAACGCAAATCCCCAAATCACTGCAGACATCAGCAGTGTGAGAGTGCCTGTTAGGTTGGCCTTGTCATGTTCCATGGAGGCTGATTCTACACGAGCATGCGCCGAAGCGTAGCGCAAAACGAAGTCTCCTCTCGCCGTGTAAATGGTGTATTCTGCATACCTAGGCAAGGAAGAGGAGGAGAAGATGAAGCGAAGCCTGGCTGGTTGGCTGGTTGTGATTCTACTATTGGCTTTGGGAGTAGTGGGATTTGGTCAATGCAAGACAGAGGTGGAAGACAATGATTCTGGAGCACTTGCTGATTGGGTGGCCGATCTCCCCGGTAGTGGATGTATTGAAGGGACGATTGGCATCGTGGGAGATATCGATTTCTTCTACTTCGATCTCAGCTCGTCACGCTGGGTGACAATCGAGACACTCACCAACGAGGACACAGAAATCGCTCTGCTAAACTCAGACGGAGATGTCATCGCACAGAATGATGACGTCGCCCTGAACATATACTCCAGCAGTATCCAGGAGTATCTGTATGCAGGCCGCTATTTTGTGATGGTGTGGGAACATGGAGATGACAACGTCATTTACGACTACACCCTGAATGTTTATAGCGAAGGTTGCGCCACAGAAGTTGAAGACAACAACTCGCTTGGGCTTGCAGATTTCATCGGTGAGTTTCCCGGCGAAGGGTGTGCTGTCGGTACAATTGGTGTTGTTGGAGATCTCGACGTTTATTCACTCACCGTAACAGAATGGACGGTTCTGACTATTACCACTGTCACCGATGAAGATACGGAAATAGCGCTGCTCGATGTCAACGGGTCCGTTCTTTCATCCAATGACGATTACGTGATTGGTGAGTATTGGAGCTGGCTGTCAGAAGAAGTCGGGCCGGGGACGTACTATGTCCTGGTACGAGAACATGACGACGACAACGTAATCTATGACTATACGCTCTCTGTATCCGGGCAGACGTTCATTTCGGAAGTCGAACCCAATGACGACTACTCGCTCGCAGACAACCTTGGCTCGTTGCCGGGGAATCTAAGCGCATCAGGAGCCATCTCAGTCGTTGGAGATCTCGACTACTATCAGTTCGAAGTTACCAGCGCCACCTATGTAACCCTGTCCACGGTAACGACAGGGGATACGGAGATAGGTCTGTTCGATGCATTTGGGAACACGCTAGCTGAGAATGACGATGTGTCAGCAGCAGATCCGTCAAGCTGGATCGGCATCAATTTGGCACCAGGAACCTATTACGTTGCTGTACGAGAATTCGTCGATACCGATTGGGTCGTTACCTACACTCTCCATGTAACCGGAGACTAGGAATCATTTCGTCGACGGAAATCAATCCCAGCGCCCTGGCATCTGCCGGGGCGCTTTCTTTGTAGCACGGCATCCAAACACGCAAATCGAGTCGAGAGTCTCTTTCATGGAGAAACACTCCCGATCATGATGCGTCTGCAGATGTGTTATCCTCGCAAAGAGATGAAGAACAAAACGGTCGGCGGAATTCTCTTCTTGCTAATGGGCTTGCTCGCAGGAGGATGCGTTGGCCCTGATCTGCTACCTGTGGCTACATTCACCCTTGCACCTGGAACAGGCCTATCTCCATTGATTGTCACATTTGATGCCTCTGAATCCATCTCTCCCAATGGGGTCATCTCGCAATACTCCTGGGACTTTGGAGATGGGACCAAGGGAAGCGGAATGATTGTCGTCCACTCGTATCAAACAGACGAAGATCAAACGTTCACAGTCACCCTCAGCATTGTCAATCATGAGGGGAAGACTGCTTCCAGTACTGGCAGCGTCGATGTACGGGCACCGATACCTCCGGCTACAGAGGCCCCATCCATCGAGTTTGTGTGGCCATTCCATTTTGACGCTGAGGGTGACGATGCGACGAATCTCAATGACGAGTATTTCACACTACAAAACACGGGAGCCGAATCTATTGATCTATCAGGCTGGCGAGTGGAGAACGACCACGGCGTAGCCTTTCGGCTTCCCGGTGGCGTTACCCTTGCTCCAGGAGCACAAATCACCATCTACTCTGGCAGTGGCACAAACACAACAACGCGCCTTTATTTGAGCGCCTCAGAGCCCGTGTGGAACAACGACTACGATTTGGCATTCCTGCTGGACGCAGCCGGAGAGATCGTCACGTACTATGTCATTACGTCGTGCTGATCCAACCCTCAGATCGTGTGAAGAACATCTCCAGCAATATTGACGGCATGATCTCCCATTCGCTCAAGGTTGTGAAGAATTTCGACATAGCGAACACCGGCAGTCGAACTGCAACTTCCTGCCTCTAAACGAACCAGGTGATTGGCTTTGTATTTCCGCTCCAGACGATCGACTTCTTCTTCCAGGGCGAGCGCACCCTGTGCCATCTCTCGATCTTCATCTCTCAAGGATTCGACAGACTGCATATACAGTGTGGTTGTTTTTTCGAACAGATCATTTAAGTCGCGAATCGCGGGCTCAGAAAGCTCTTGCTGCTCACGCAAGATGGCAATGGCACGTTGAGCGATATTAACTGCCTGATCGCCTACACGTTCGATGTCACCCGTGACATGGTGTAGGGCATGCAACAGCCGTGCTTCTTTGTCAGAGAGAGCTTCTCTGTGGATGCGATCCAGATAATCCTCGATGGCGCGCTTCAGACTATCTACGGCTTCTTCGATCTCAAAGACTTCGGCAACCATCGTTCGATTGCGCCCCAACAAGCCCCGATGGCATGAATGGATCATCGTCGTGGCCATCTCTGCCATACGAAGAACCTCTTTCCTCGCTTGACTCAGCGCCACTGAAGGCGTGGCCAACACCTCTTCTGAGAGGAACTGAGGAGTAGCCGCCCCCTTGGACTCACGACCACGGACGAATCGCTTCACGAGCCAGACCAATCCACCAACACAAGGAATGAGAGCTAGCGTCACAGCAACATTGAAGATCGTGTGGGCATTGGCAATCTGCCTTGGAAGAGAAGCAGAAGTAAGAGACACCATTTGCGCAAACCATGGAACGAACGGGACAAACACAGCAACCCCGGAAATATTAACTATTAGCTGCGTCATGGCCAGCCGCCTGGAGGACACAGACGATCCAATCGATGCAATTTGAGCCGTAATTGTCGTTCCGATATTGGCACCCAGCGTAAGGGCAATGGCAGCAGGCAGCGTAAGAACGCCAGCAGCGCCCATAGCAATGACCAGGGCCGTCATCGCTGAAGAACTCTGAATAATCGCCGTGACAACGGCGCCCACTAGCACGCCAAAAAGGATATTGGATCCGCAAGATTCGAGCAATCGAAGCACTGTCTCAGATTGAGCCAATCCTTTAAGCCCTCCTGACAGAATGCTCATCCCGAGGAATAGCAGGCCGAATCCAAGAACAATGCGGCCGACATCGCCGATCCGCTTTCCTCGGAAGATTTCCGAAAGCAGGAAGCCTATAGCAATAATGGGTAGATAGTAGTGGCCAATCTTGAAGGCGATGATTTGAGCGGTCAGCGTCGTTCCAATCTCGGCCCCCAGCATTACGCCAATGCCTTGTGCAAGGCTGATAGCGCCTGCGTTGATCAATCCAATCAACAGGACCATCGTCATGCTGCTCGACTGCAGGATTCCTGAAGTCACTGCACCAACAATAACGCCTCGATATGCTTTGCCTGTCAATCGTTCGAGCAGCCCGCGCATCTTCTCACCGATAGCTCGTTTGAGTGCATCGCTGAGAATCCGCAACCCATAGAGGAAGAGGGCCAATCCCCCTGCTGCACTCATAATTATGCTGAACGAATCCATGAACCCCTCCGCAAGAAACTAACTGAGGGAATGTTATCAATAAATCCGGAATCTATCAATAAATCGTAATGTTTAGTAGTTAGCCGAACGGCTGGCGTAGTTGCTACTCGATCCTCTTGTCAGCGACCAGGAGAAAGCTCTCGCATCGAATGAACCCCATTCGCCATTCACCAGAGGGCTTCTCATAGGACGATTCACGCAAGCCGTGAGATCTCAACCGCTCTGTCAAGCTCTGATGAGTGAAGCCAGGGTGCACATCCGAGCACGATTCGCCTCGAAGCCGAACCTGCAAGCGATAGAGAACAAACTTGAGCCGCGAAAAGCGTTGAAAGTCAGCTATTAGAACGCGGCCATTGGGTCGAAGAACGCGGGCTATCTCCAGAAACGCGCGATTCAAGTCCCTAATCTCATGAAGAACGCCAAGGCAGAAGACAACGTCAAATGCGCTATCTGGAAACGGAAGATCAAGGATCGAACCCTTGACTGCATGGATGTTGGGACTAGATCCTTCACCGAGTGCCTCTTGCGCCTTGGCAACATGCTCAGAGCTAATGTCTATACCTGTGACTCTGCCATGCTCACCGACAAGCTCGGCAAACAGCCGCATCGCGTTGATCTGGCGGAATCCGATTTCGAGAACGGAATCCCCGGACTGCAGTCCGGCCGCCTTGATGATAGGACTAGCCTCAGGTTGATCATTCATCTGTACTCTCCAATCGTTGCGAGATACCGAAGATGTTGCCATCGAGGTCTTCAAGTGATGCCAGCTTGGCTCCCCACGGTTTCTTAGTTGGCGGGTAGCGCACGGTTGCCCCCAGCTCAACGAGACGGCGGAAGCTGTCCTCGATATCCTCAACAGTGAACCAAATCGTCGGCCCGAATCCCTTTGGCCCTTTGTCAGACTCGGCATCGACTTGATCGAATCCAAAATAGACGGACCCAATCCTGCAACCCAGATGCTTCGGGGATTCTTGATACGGGCCAATGCCAAGACCTTGGCTATAGAACGCTGCCAACGCCTTCATTCGAGACGTGAAGACAATGACAGTATCGAGAGATGTTTCCGTTGCCTTCTGCTGATCGGGCATCGCATGCTCCTTTTGTGTCTTCTGTCCCGCTCTACGTCCGCACCATAAACCACAATCGAAAGCTGCTTTCAGAGAACTCCTCTTCGCAAACAACCTCAAACCCTCGCTTGGCATAGAAAGAGGCATTGTCCTCGGTCTCTGTCTCAAGGTAGCAGGGAAAGCCCATCTCTTGTGCCTGCGCACACGCGGGCATCAACAGATCCCCGCCAATACCTTGACCTTGATGGTCTGGGGCAACTCCCAGTGCCCACAAATACCAGTGTGTCTTTGGCATAACTCGGCGGTGTATTTGATCGATTTGCTTCATCTCGCGGATGAATCGCTCACGCGATGCCTTACTCATCAGCATGACCGAGCGAGGAAGAAGGAACCCTGCTCGCAACTGTTTCCACAGCGTAGGGTGGGCGTGACCCGGCTTCGTCCAAGCGGCAATACCCCGAACGTCAGGTGTCGTGCTCACAATCCCATACTGTTGGCAGTAGGCAATCACTCCACGCCACATCATCGGCATGACACGCTGCCGCTCGACGTCATCGGGAAGAATCGCCCTCCACATCACATCGTCACTGAACGCTGCTGTTAATGTGCGCACTGCTTGCTCCCGTTGGGCTGGCAATAGGGAAGTAATCTCATGCATCTGCATCCTCGCTTTGTTCCTCGACACTCGAATCGGACTCGAATCCAGCGAACAGATCGCCCTGCTCGATCCATGATCTCTGATGGTTGATCTTCTCCTTCTCTCTGAAGGCTGTCTCAAGGTCAATGCCATATCGATTGGCGATAGCACAAAGGTAGATAAGAACATCGGCAAGCTCTTCAGAAACCGTCCCAAATTGAGAAGAGACATCGATCTTCAATCCCTCTGCTTTGCGTACAGCTTTAAACAGCTCTCCAATCTCTTCGCCCAACAATAGACATTTATCTCGGACAGACTGATCTTCAAACCCGCGCTCTGTTTCCAGCTTCACGACATAGGCTTGGAAATCAGCCAGCGTGGGATGTTCGTTGAGATTCGGCATGTTCCCTCCAGTGCTCCCATCATCGCTGAGACTCAATAGAAAGAGCAAATGCGTGACCAGGTATCGCAACTGACACTCTTGCTTTGTCAGAACCAACTGCACCCGTCGACAGTCACCATGGAGGGTGTCTCGTCGTATTGACGTTTTCAAAGTACAATCACAGAGCCGCAGGGCAGAGGATGGTATCTTGTATGGGTAAGTATCGATTGATTGTGAATCCGGCAGCCGGAGGGGGCACAGCCGGGCAGTCCATTCCCGATATCGAAGCCAAGCTGCGTGACCTAGGCTTGGAATTTGATCTGGTGAAGACAGAACGTCCATGGCATGCAGTTGAATTGGCCCAAACGGCAGCTGAAGAAGTAGACGTCGTCGTGGCCGTAGGCGGCGATGGCACAGCCAATGAGGTTCTCAATGGCCTGATGCTGGCCAAGAAAGCGGGACACATCGCCACAATGGCAGTCCTATGCGTGGGGCGCGGCAATGATTTTGCCTTTGGTATGGGAATCCCCTCTGATCTGGCCGCTGGGTGTAAGGCGCTGGGAGACGATCACCGCCGGATGATTGATGTAGGACGCGTCGTTGGGGGCGATTTCTCTGAGGGCCGCTATTTTGGCAATGGTATAGGTATTGGATTCGATGCCGTAGTAGGTTTTGTGGCCGCCAAGCAGAAACGCCTTACTGGATTCGTCAGCTACTTCGTGGCCGCTATTAAATCCATCTTTTTGTACTACAAGGCTCCGTTGGTTCGCTTGGAATTCGACGGCCAACCCATGAATATCCACGCCCTTATGGTGTCCGTGATGAACGGAACGCGAATGGGCGGTGGATTCATGATGGCCCCCGACGGGAAGCCAGATGATGGCGTATTCAACTTATGCATTGCACGACAAGTCAGTCGCCCTCGCATCTTTGCTCTCATGCTGAAGTTCATGAAGGGGACACAATTTGCGCATCCTGCGATCTCTGATGGCCAGACAACGCACATCAGCGTCACTGCCATTGAAGGCTCGTTGCCTGCCCATGCAGACGGAGAAACACTCTGTCTCGAAGGACAGAAGCTGGAGATGAGCATCGTTCCCAACGCGCTAGAAATCATTGCCCCAGCAGACAAAACATGAGTCGACTCGGATGCCGTATTGCCAATGCTGCAGCGTGGATCACCGCAAGATCCATATTCCGAATTGATGCTCAGGATGTAGACAAGATTCCCATGGAGGGACCCTACATCCTGGTATCCAATCATGTATCTGCGTTGGAGTTACCTCCGCTACGAATGCTCATGAATCCACGTCCTGTTAGAACGTTGGCCAAGATCGAAACATGGGATAAGAAGCTACTCGGATGGGTGCTTGATCAATGGGAAGCCATCCCCATCAAGCGTGGCGAATCCGATATGGCTGCCCTGCGAACGTCCTTACAGGTTCTCAAAGACGGCGGCATTCTCGGCATCATGCCCGAAGGCACACGTAGTGGCGATGGTCAACTAGGCCGTGGCAATCCCGGCGTCACGATTCTTGCCCTCAAGTCAGGCTGTCCCATTGTGCCCATGGCATTCTGGGGTGTAGAGAAGGCGAAGGCGAACATTAAGAAGCTTCGGCGGACAGACTTTCACCTTCGTGCAGGAGACCCATTCACGCTCCAGCCTCCAGCAGGCAAGCCATCGCACGAGGATCGCCAGAAAATGGCGGACACAGTGATGCAACACATCGCCGCATTACTCCCCGAGGAATACCACGGCGTTTATGGGGCACCGTAGAAGCGACTGGATCGAACTGCGAGCCAGCAAGTTCTTCTTGCCTCATTGCTCTGCCTTCTGCGAGCTGGATTAGCCAGAGGCGTCGCCATGCTCATGCCGATGATGAGGGTCTGGTTTGTGGGCGTGAGCATGTGCTGCAGCCTCGTGCGTATGCTCGTGGACGTGACTCGCTGTTTCAGAATCGTGGCCTGTATGCTCATGCTCATGGTGGGCGTCATCATGCTTGTGGCTGTGTGTGTGAGTCTCTTCTGTATGCATGTGCTCATGCTCATGCTTCTCCCTTGCTAGCAGCACGGCGGCAAGGATCATCAAGGGGAGCGCGAGGAAGAACGTGATTTGGGGGAGTTGCCTGAAAATGAAAAGCGAAAGGGCAACGCCAATGAATGGCGCGATACCGAACAGCGCGCCTGTTCGCGCAGCGCCCACGCGGCGAAGTGATTGAACAAACAAGGCAATACTTGCACCATAGCCGACACTTCCAAGAACTAGGGCCCAGAGCACTCGGGACAGAGTTGGGAAGGGTCTCCCCAGACTGAGGCCGAGAAGAAGCGAGAAAGCACCTGCAGCGAATCCTTTGATCGCAACAATTCTCTTGGGGTCTTTCAGAGAAATCCTGCCAGTGAAGTTGTTGTCAAAACCCCAAGCCAGACACGCACCAAGAATCAGAATAGCGCTTACGGAGATTCCCCATCCTGCAGAGGGATCCAAAGAAAGCAGTGCCCCGCCCATGGCCACAGCGGCAATCGCGACCCATGTAGCTCTTCCGACGGATTCCTTGAACAGGGCGAAGGCAATAAGGCCTGTGGCGACGACTTCGAAGTTGAGAAGAAGTGATGTCGTGGCTGCCGGCGTCTGTTGAAGCCCAAGAAGAAGAAGGATTGGCCCGACAACGCCGCCTGTGAGAATAGCCCCGACAAGCCATGGCACGTCTCTTTTTTCCAGACGTGCTTCACGACTGCTGCGTCCCATAGCTGAAGCGAGCACTAACATGAGCCCGAGAGCAGCTCCTGCCCCAAGATAGAGCAAGCCAGCTAGAACAATCGGATCCACGCCTTCAAGAAGAAGCTTGGCAAGCGGCGCACTGGCCCCAAACAAGACTGCAGCAAGAAATCCATATAGCACAGTTGCCTCCTAGGGTTGCAACCCCAAGTCTACCACCTTGGTCGCCCAATGGCAGGAGGCTCTCACCCATCGCGACGGCAGGATGTCTTTGAAGACTAGATCCATGGCTAGCCACGTGGATGATTCAGCGCGTGATCGTAAACCACCATGTAGCTGGCGGCTTGGACGGGTCCGAAGAATAGGGCTCCGCTGAGAAGAGCAATAATCTCAGCAATCCATGAAGGGAAGAGCGGGTTGTAGACAGACACCGTCTGCAAGATGATGAGAATTCCCAGAGGAATACCAAGGAGGAGACTAATGCCAAAGAGTGTTCCCTTGTACCCCTTGGTGATGTCCGCACTCTCGCTCAGCGCTTCGGTTGCCCGAAGCGAACGTAAGCCTTCCTTGGGATCGAGAAAACGGATTAGCACGAATGAATACATCAAGCCCACGATAATGCCCGGAATAATCAGGGCAACCATTCCCAGGACCGTCAATAACGTAACGAGAACGTAGGCCCAAAAAATGGGACCCAGCTGTGGCATCCCCGAGAGGAGTTCCTTGAAGACGACGGGCTCCCTGCGCACAACCTTCAGGGCGATCAGATACTGCCCTGCATACAAGGGAGAGAGGATGATCATAGTCACCAGAGACTCAAGCAGAACGAGAGAATCAGGAATCAACAGATCGATAGCCTGCTGGACGGCCAGCAATACCAGAACGACCCCAAGCATCAAGGGCAGTCGCCGTGTGAACGCATCGAATCCCTCTCGCAGCGCTGTCCAAGAAGTCATTGATCCCTCCCATGAGAACTCTGGATCTAATCCTACTTTACCTGGAGACATCATACAAACACGCGTATTGGAGCGATCCGGCAATCGTGCAATGAACCGTCGGCCCCCTAGCTAGCACTTACTGGCAAGGAGGCAGCAAACCCATGTCTGAAATGACCATTAGGAATCCATATCTTGTTTTGGTTTGGAGCTTTGGCCTGTTCTTGTTTATGCATCTCGGCCAATACATCGGCGCGCTGCTGGCCGCATGGAGATCAGGGCAATCCTTCGATGCCATTATGGGAGGTAAGTACGAGGATCACACCACCATGCTCATGAAGGGGGTCGGGGTACTGATTGCCGGCCTTCCGCTTGCATGGATCGCAACCACTGTCTTGTGGCGTCGTCCAATGGAATGGATGCAACTATCGTTCCGCACTGGATGGCTGGTGGCAGGGATTGGTCTTGGACTTCTGCTTCCCGTCGTTCTCGTGTTGATTCTTGGAATGCTCGGACAGGCATCCATCGAACGATCTCACAGCATTCTCAAGCCCAAACGCAAGGCGGCTTGGATGGTGGGAATGGCCTGCCTGGCCATATTTACAGGCGTTGTCGAAGAGATCATCTTTCGTGCCATGGCTGCTCGGGAGCTCTCGTTGGTATGGGGATGGCCACTAGCAGTACTCGTAGCCGGCGCTTATTTCGGAATCGTCCACTTGATTGGGCAACTCAAGAGCCTGACTTTTGCCAAGGCCCTCACCGTTCTTGCATCAAGCATCCTTGTCAGCTTCTTGTTTGTTGCCATGTACGTTCGTAGCGGGTCGCTTTGGCTACCCATTGGCTTTCACGCAGCCTGGAATTTCTCACTCGTAGGCATTCTTGGTCTTCCGATGAACGGAGAGGCCGCTGAAGTGAGCCTTCTTCAGACAACGCTGCAAGGCAGGTCCTGGCTAACAGGCGGGGCGAGTGGCATGGAAGCCTCTGCAGTGGCGCTGATCGCCTATGTCATCATTGGCGGGCTATTTGTGGTGTTCTAGGACACGCCTACTCGTCCAGCATACGGCGTACGGCTTCGGCTAGCTGCAATTGCGTCTTGGCTTCGATGTAGGCAAGCACCTTGCGCCAAGCAAACGGAATTCCTGCTGCAAGCGCCAGGGCAACCAGCCCCCAAGCTGCGGCTGTAATGAGATGTGCAAGTTCGTTCACGGATACCCCCTCTCGTCAAACTGATTCACTATGCCATCACCTCTGCGACTCATGCAAGGACATGGCAGACCTTCACACAGGTACGTCGCGAATTCAGCACAGATTGGGATGCTAGGAAACAGGCGGGAGAAGGCTGAATCGCCTTCTCCCGCGTACCTGTTCTTTCATAGTGCGCTTGTACCTGACCAAGAGAATGCGAACGCACTCTCAAAGCTAGCCGTTCTTCGATCAGCTAGCCATCCATAAGACCCACTTGCACATTGCGGAAGCGAGCGGGAGCTGTGCCGTGCCCCGTATGAGCACTCTGCATGGGCTGGCCCTTGCCGCAATTGGTCGTACCCCAGGTATTCCAATGATCGGCATTACAGACAGCATCGCATCCGCCCCAGAACTGCGGCGTAATGCCCGTGTAGGTGGCGTTCTTCACCATCTGTCCCAACTTGCCGTTCTTGATTTCATAGGCAAGCTCCGTGCCAAACTGGAAGTTTAAGCGCTTGTCGTCAATCGACCACGACTTATTGGTCAGCATATAGATGCCATCATCTGTATCGGCGATGAGCTCGTCCAAAGACGGTTGCCCGGGCATCAGGCTGACGTTATTCATACGAACAATCGGCACACGATTCCAACCATCAGCCCGCATCGTTCCATTGGATCGTTCGGGCGCGTCAGGATGCGTCTTGCGAAGCTGACTGGCTGTCTCACGTGATGTCAGATAGCCAACAAACATGCCGCTCTTGACGATATCCGTGGTTTGTCCCGGCACGCCTTCGTCATCATAGCCATAGGTGCCAAGTCCCGTTGGTGTTACAGCATCCGCGACGAGATTAACCACATCAGATCCGTAGCGGAACGTCCCGAACTTGTCTGGCGTCAAGAAACTGGTGCCCGCAAAGGCCGCTTCGGTTCCATAGACACGATCAAGCTCTATGGGATGTCCACACGATTCATGCACTTGAAGCGCCAGCTGCGGACCATCGAGAATGATCGTCGTCGTCTTGCTTGGGCATTGAGGTGCGGATAGAAGCGCAACAGCTTCTTCTGCCGCTTGCCGAGCATTCCCTGGGAGATCCCACTTCTTGATGATCTCGTATCCGCCCGTTCCTTGATGTCTTCCAAATGAATTGGGATAGGATCGTTGCTGCATCTCGCCATCAGCGACAGCGCGGACAGTGATGCCCAGACCCGATTCCACCAGTATTTGTTCGATGTAACTGCCTTCTGAACTGGCGAATGTCTTGGTCTCTCGCAAGAATCCCATTGATCCTTGGGCCAAAGCCAGACCCTTAACGGCTCGTGCCTCTTTGTCTGCAGCAATGAGAACGTCGATCTTGTCTTCCAGAGAGATATCAAACGGATCAATCTCCATTGGCGTCTTATAGGTATCGACGTGAACTTCGGCAGGGCCGATATCAACGGACTCTTTGTTGGCTGTTGCACTTGCCTTGGCAATGGCAACGGCCTGTGCTGCAATGCGATCAATCTCGGCCTCATTCAGCCGATTGCTGCTGGCAAATCCCCAGGCTCCATCAGCAATGACACGAACACCGAATCCAAAATCATCATCGAGAGAAAGGGTCTGCACGATGCCGTTCTTCACGGTAATGTTCTGATTCTCGCGGCGCACGATGCGGATATCGGCATAGGTCGCCCCATGGCCCTGGCACACATCAAGTGCGCGTTCTGTAGTTTCCCGCATGAGTATTCCCTCCTCCCTGACTAAAATTCCGTCGCTCCGGTGAATGCGAATCCATTGATCTTGGCCGCCGGCGCACAGGTGGCGAAGTTGCCAAATCCCATCTTGATCATCTTCAGATCTCGCCCCAGCATGTCAGCGTTCGAGAATGCGTCAAGAATGGACTGGGTGAATCGAAGATTCTTCAACGGACGCGTGATCTTCCCATTTTCGATGAGGAACGTGCCGTCTCGCGTCATGCCTGTCAGGATGGCCTTCACAGGATGCACGGGATTGACGTAATGGAAGCGAGTGACCCAGATCCCTTTCGTCGTCGCGGCAATCATCTCTTCTGTGGTCGCTGATCCCGGCTTCATTAGCAGGCTAGTGGGAATTGGCCCCATGGTATTGGGTGCAGGGAGTCCGTGACCTGTGGACGTCTTGCCAGGCTCTCGCTGGGCTGATGCTGAGTCATAAACCACACCGCGCGCGATCCCCTCCTCGATCAGCATCACCTTCTGCTTGGGAACGCCTTCATAGTCAAACGGGAACATGACTCCACGGGGATCGAATCCATCATCCCAGATGGTAATGTTGTCGCCCATGATCGCTTCCCCGATACGCCCGTTCATGAAGCTGCGTTTTTCTTGCATCGATTGAGCGCCTAGTCCGAGATAGCCAAGGTAGAACACCATGGTGGCCACAGCATCTGGTTCGAGGATGACCGTATAAGATCCCGGATCAATGGATGTTGGATTCCTGCTCTGAATCGCTTTGTCTACGGCAATACGTGCAATATCTGATGTATCAAGGTTCAAAACATCCTGGGCCGCGTCTGCAGCATAGCCCGAGGAATCGTCCCCCATAACAACAGTCATAACCGTAGCCATCGTCCCACAGTGATAGGCTGATACACCAAGAGAGTTGGCAATCATCGTCTCTTCCGTTCCTGTGGAAAACGCTCCTGAAGCTTGCATCTGATTGCTACGAGAACGTTCGAGGATTACTGCGACGCTCTTGGCTCTAGCTTCCGCAGAGCAATTGGCTGTCGATTCGGAATAGGCGTCGGCCTCACGAATCGGGAGAGGTTCTGGAAGGGATCCGAAATCCGGATTCTCTTGTTGGAATGAGGCGATGGTTTCTGCCTTTTGAACAAGATTCTTGAGTGATGCTTCAGAGACATCGTTGCTGGAAGCAACCCCAATTCTCTTGCCCACAATGGAACGGACGCGAATACCAACGTCGGTCTCGGACACGTTTTGATGGATGCTGTTTGCTGCGAATCGCGTGAGTGCGAGGTCTTGCCCGTTAATGAGCACCTCGGTTTGATCCGCCCTGGCCGCGCTCAAGACCGTATCGGCGATCTGTTTGAGCCTTGCTTTCCCAATCATTGGGCCCCCTTTCGAAGTGGCATGACTTTGGTTCTACCCTGTACGTCTAGCTTCAGCGGGGAAACGTTCAATCGTTCCGTCAGAGTACTGTCCCCTTGCCCCGTTCTCAATGCTCAGATACGGGCGCTGACAACATCCCAAAAGGCTCATAACATAGATCCAAATAGCGAAATCTCCTATAATAGGACTGTTATCATGCCTACACGCATTCTTGTTGTAGATGACGAACGATGGGTCGTTCAATCTGTACGATCTTATTTGGAGGCCGCTCACTTTGAAGTGGTCGCTGCCTACGATGGCAAAGAAGCTATCGCCCAATTCGACGCCCATGCGCCTGATCTAATCATCCTGGATTGGATGCTTCCTGAAATAGACGGACTCAATGTCGCCCGCCTGCTTCGCCAACGCTCCAAAGTCCCGATCATCATGCTGACAGCCCGAGTCGACGAAGAAGATCGCATTGCCGGATTGGAAACCGGAGCAGACGACTATGTGATCAAGCCATTTAGCGCGCGTGAGTTGGAAGCACGTGTTCGCGCAGTCCTTCGTCGTTCGAAGGGGGAGACATCCAGCATCCTTGAGGTCGGCCCTATCCGACTCGATCATGAACAGCGACAGGTTCGCGTTGCCGGCGAGCCGATTGAACTGACGGCAATGGAGTTTGACCTGCTTGCCTTCTTAATGGCCCAGCCAGGACGAGTGTTTACTCGATTAGAGCTACTGGAGGCCGTTCGCGGCGATGCCTATGGCGGATTCGAAAGATCGGTCGACTCCCACATCAAGCGACTTCGCCAGAAAATCGAACCTGATCCACACGAAGCATCGCTGATCCTGACCGTATTTGGCGTGGGCTATAAACTAGCCAAGGACTCGAAACTATGATCCAACGATTGCGGAGGCTCTCGTTCAGCGCCAAACTACTGGCTGCTTTCGTCGTGATTATCGCCCTCACTACATTGGCCGGGTACTTGTTCATCAATCTGTCCGTGGACCGCGCATTCACGGAATTCAGTACCGGCAGGGATTCGCAGCAGGATCGATCCACATTCAACATATTCCGGATGCTTTACATGCAGGTAGGAAGCATGGATGCGGTCCTGGAGTCGCTTGTGCAAGCGGAATCAGATCTCCCTGCCGTCATCGTGAACGATTCAGGGCTAGTCGTGTTCTCTCCCGACCTCCGAAGCGTTCAGGTCGGACAACGCTTGGACAGCGATCTGATTGAGCAGGGCATTTCGTTTACGGCTGAGGATCAGAGCTGGACATACATGCCTATCCGCTTCCTTGTTGGCTTAGAACTTGAAGAGGGATATCTGCGCCGGTCGCGTCGCTCATTGTGGCTTGCCGGCCTCGCAGCTGGACTCGCAGCCATTGCGTTGTCGTTTGTGCTCATTCGCCAGCTAACAAATCCGCTGCGTAAATTAGATCGCGCGTCAAGGCAGGTCGCAGCAGGTAAATTTGACGAACGCGTAGACATCGTTTCTTCGGATGAAATCGGTCGTTTGGCCATCTCATTCAACGAAATGGCCGCCAGTCTTGAGACCTCTGAGCAGGTCAAACGTCGGATGATTGCCGATATTTCACACGAACTGCGAACGCCAATCACTGCTGTACGAACAGCATTGGAAAGTCTTCGCGATGGTCTGATGGAGCCGACACAGGCAACGCTTTCTGCTCTTCATGACAAAATCCTGCTGACAACGCGTCTCGTTCAGGATCTTCATCAGCTAGCCTTGGCTGACTCAGGCCGACTGTCGATGCATCCCCGTCCCTGTTCCATTGAAGATCTCTTTGAGACAATTCTTGAGACCATCGGCGTTCAGATAGAAGACGAGGGGATTACGCTGGTTCGTGGGATCGACCAGAACCTCCCTGATGTCGAGGTCGATGCTCAACGGATTGAGCAGGTATTGCTCAACTTGCTGGCCAATGCCATTCGTCACACGCCTGCGGGGGGAAGCATTCTCGTTCGCGCCGAACGAGGGGACAAGAACGTTCAGGTATCCATCTGTAACTCGGGTTCCTCGCTGTCAGACGTAGATCTAAGCCATGTATTTGATCGTTTCTACAGAGCAGACGAAGCCCGAAGCGGTGATGACACAGGCGCTGGCCTTGGACTGTCCATCGCCAAGGCCCTTGTTGAGGCACATGGCGGACAAATCTGGGCAGAGAATGCGCCTGATAGTGGCGCCTGTTTCGCCTTCACGCTCCCTATTTCCAGCTAGCCATCAACTAGACGTGCGCCGCTCGGCGAAGAGCGGCGCACGTTTGGGCAACTAGCAGGTTCGGGGTTTTCGATTACTCCATAGCCTCCAATTTCAGTTCCAACACATCCGCAACCTGTTCCAGTGTTTCGAACAGGTTCCCATGTCCGCTTCGCGTTGATTGCATGTGCTGCATCGTTAGGGACGCGCCACCGCGCTGACCCATTCGTTCTTGTCCCAACATGATGGCTCGACTTCCGGATTGGCCAGCCATAGAGCCGTGTCCCATCTGCGCACCGAATTCCTCGATGACTCCGCCAAAGCTCTCGATCATGCCTTCTGGCATCTGATCGCCCATCTGCTCAAAACGTTCCTTCATTCGCTCGCTCATCATGCCGATGGATTCATCATCAAGGTCCTGGCCAAGGCGCCGTCCCATCATGGCTTCTGCCTCTTCTCCAACCCTGCCACCCATTCGCTCGCCAAGCTGCCCTTGGATGCGGATTGAAGTCGCTTCGTCTTCGCACTCACCTGAACAGGTGCTTGCACGCGATCCTGCTGGCATTGACATCTGGCCGCCACGCGTTGACCGTTGACTCATCATTCCGGCACGTCCCATCGAACCTGAAGACATGCGGTCTTCCATCAGTTGGCCTCCACCCTGCATTTGTCCATTGCTTCGGCCGGATCCCAGCAAGACGCCGCCCAGCAGTTGAGGCAATTCCTCTTGAAGAACGAGCCCTTGGTTGATGGACAACAAATCTCGGACCTTGTCCAGAGACACTTCGATTGATTCACCCAACGCGCCTGCCAAGGCCTGTTGCTCTTCGCGGAAGGTCGCGAGTAGCGCGTCCAGCTCCTCTTCTGTGCCATTGAATTCAATCATGGCGCCCTCAAATTCTGCTGTCAGACCGGCCATCTCTTCCCTCTCGTCAACCAGATCAGAGAGGATGTCGTTGAGAGCGTTCATCTGCTCTTCAGACAACTCCAATCGATTAACGAGGATAAGCATGGGTAGGTCACTTTCACCCACCGCTTTGATGCTCGATCCACCCAATATCTGCGTGCTTGCTGGAATGGCGGCAATCAGACCAACAACCAATACCATGGACAGGATTCTTGAAATCTTCTTCTTCATGTCTTCCTCCTTTACGTGCTTCGTTCAAAGAGCTCTGGGCTATCCGTTGTATTGATCCCAAGATACGGGTCTGTGATGAAGGGGAAGAGCCAGTCGTGTGTCAGGGTTGTGAAGGTTTTTGAATGGTCTCAGGCTGTTTTTCTGTGTAGGGTCTCATGACAATCCGATGTCTGACTAGGGTATTACTGAAGTCAGCCTTGTGGCTGGTAGGGGCTTTTCTTGAGGGCACGACTTGGATCAGTGTGCTTTGCCTTTCCTTCTATTGGGCTTTGGATCTGGGCCCAGACATCGTTTTGTTTCTCATTGCGTCGACGGTTGCCCGCCGCCACAGATTAACCGCAGATCGCGCACTGCCCAAACTCCAGCTTGTCTTCACAATCTCCCACTGAAACCCCACTTCCAGTTCACGAGCCCTTCACCCGAGAGGACTACAACAGGGTGACGTCGTCAACACATGTGTGTTGAGACGCCAAGGAGGTCCTCATGAAATCGAGAAACCTAAGACTAGCCATACCCCTTATCCTGACAATCGGACTCCTCATCGGAGCCGCGTTCGCATTCCAGCCGTTTGCTGCTCAATCTGAGCCAGCAGAAGAACCCTCTGCCATCATTCTTCCCGAATGGGCTGATGTTGAATTGACGGATGCCCTAACAGGCGAGGTGTTCCAGATTTCCGACTACGTTGGCACGCCCATACTCATTGAAAGTTTCGCTGTCTGGTGCTCGAATTGTCTGCGCCAACAACGTGAGATGGTTCGACTCATTGACATGGTAGGGGATGCCATTGTCCACATTTCGTTGGATACAGACCCAAATGAAGATCTAGACAAGGTGCGCGACCATGCTCAGCGCCACGGGTTTGACTGGCTGTATGCCATCGCCCCCATCGAGATGACCCAAGGTCTGATCGACGAGTTTGGATTGACTGTCGTCAATGCCCCA
>Ga0233431_1001399_pt1 | contig 42106 bp, 30 predicted proteins | sample SI_118_April2016_FD_179867 | JGI IMG/M metagenome (GOLD analysis project Ga0233431, IMG submission 179867) | Seawater microbial communities from Saanich Inlet, British Columbia, Canada - SI_118_April2016_200_MG | ecosystem: Environmental > Aquatic > Marine > Inlet | place: Canada: British... | reverse complement strand
GGAGCACTCTAATATCCATTCAGATAGAGTATTGCCCCAAAGTCAGAGGAATTCCCCGCAACACCTAAGCTCAGACGTTTAGAAACAGACATTCGTTTTTGTCGTTTAAGAACACCACTTAGAGAAATACGGGACAGACCAGGTTGCGATGGTAGGGACGATCAATCGCTTCCGCCCACGCTCAGCGCTGGGCGAGGTAGCCAAGGCTTATGGCTTGGACACATCCCAAGTGCGCGAGATGGTGAAAAAGCTGCCGCATTCCTTCTGGGCACGCAAGCAGGTAGACGACAAAGACGGAAAACCTATCTCCCCCTTTACAGAACTGCGTCAAGCCTACTCCTCCCAAAAACACCAACAAGTCTTTGCAGATGCCGAGGCTATTCTCAAACTGCCACGTCATCTCTCCGTGCATCCGGGTGGGCTGGTCGTTACGCCTGGTCTTGTAACCGACCTGGTCCCGATCATGCGCTCCGGCAGCAAGGGTATGATCATCACGCAATTTGACCTGGATGCGGTGGAAGCCTTCGGATTGGTGAAGATCGACCTGCTAGGCATCCGCGGTCTGACCGTTCTAGGCGATGTCGCCGAATTCATCCAAGAGAGCCAACCCGAGAAATATACGACGAGCTTGTCCGTGTTGGATTCCATTCCATCTGATGATAGCCAAACTGCCGACACAGTTGAGAACGGTCAGACGATCGGTTGCTTCCAGATCGAAAGTCCCGGCATGCGGGCAACCCTGCGCGAGATCCATGCGCGCGGCGAAGATGACATCATGGCTGCCCTGGCGCTCTATCGCCCTGGACCTCTTACGGGCGGCTTGAAGGATGCCTTCGTACGGCGTTTCAAGGGTGATGAAGAAGTACGCCATTTGCATCCATCTCTGGCGCCGCTACTGGATGAAACCTTCGGTGTGATCCTGTACCAGGAGCAGGTTTTGCGGATTGCGCATGAACTGGCTGGTTTCAGTCTAGCCGAAGCAGACTTGCTCAGGCGTGCGATGAGCCACTTCGATCCTGGGCAACGCATGCAGGAATTGCGCGAAAAGTTTGTTGCCGAATCCCATGCCCGTAACAGTGTGCCTGTGGAAACAGGCGAGCGTGTCTGGGAAATGATGGCTGCTTTTGCGGGGTATGGTTTCCCCAAGGCTCATGCGGCTTCTTATGCCCAGATCGCCTGGCGCTCAGCCTGGTGCAAGACGTATTTTCCGGCGGAGTTCATGGCGGCAGTTCTGGCAAACGGGGGTGGCTATTATAGCCAGCGGGTTTACTTGAGTGAAGCGCGCCGTTTAGGGTTGGGAGTCCGCCCACCGCATATCAATCATTCCCTCCGCAACTTTGCGGTTGGGACGATTGATGGCGAGAAGACCCTTTTTATGGGCTTAGGTCAGATCAAGAACCTGACCAGATACACGATTGAAAAAATCATCCGCTTGCGCCCTTATCATTCTCTGGAAGATTTCTTGAGTCGGGTCGATCCACGTCCCCAGGAGGCAGAGTATTTAGCCAGGGTAGGGGCGCTCGATGGCCTGGGATCCATTCCTGCCATTCTCCAACGCCTGAAAAGCAGCTGGAGAGCCGGACAAATGAGCCTGTTTTCTTTGAATGCAGGGGGAGAAGATTGGGGTCTGGAAGAAAAGATGGCAGCGCAGCAGGAGCTGCTGGGGGTTAGTTTGGAGGCACATCCTTTGGAGCTTTTCGTAGAAAAGATTGCCCAATCTGGAGCAATTACGACCGTTGAAGCCGTAGAGAAGGTCGGGCAGCGCGTGACCGTGGCAGGCGTACGCCAGACATCCAGACGCAGCCGAACGTCCAAGGGAGAAACGATGCTTTTTCTGACGCTGGAAGATCTATCTGGAACGCTGGATGTGATCGTTTTCCCTGATGCATACAGGCTGGCAAAACCTGTTGTAACATCCAATCACCCGATGCTTATTACTGGAATTCTCGAATTTGGCAAAGAGCAAGAAAAGCCATTCCTTAAAGCAGAAAAGATAGAGCGAGTTGCAAGATGAAAATCTTTTTGGACATGGTTTTGCGTAAAAACCCTATCGTCAAGAAAAAAGAGCGCAGTTCCTTATGTGGTATTCTGATGGGAAATGTGTATCTTCGTTATCACCCTGATTTGTTCCGCGGACTCTGAATCGAAACGTTCGCAGTATACCCAGAGATGCTTCCTAAGACTCTAACCAGAACCGCTCCAGATGATCTTTTATCTCAGCTTCGCTCTGGATGAACTGAATTCCCTGCCAATGTGCAGGAAACAAGCGGCGGTAACGCGCATGAGCAAAACGTTCATCGATCAGCACAATAATTCCCCGATCTGTCTCTGTGCGGATGACTCTGCCCGTTGCTTGTAACACCCGGTTGAAGCCTGGATATTGGTATGCATAGGCAAAACCATTGCCGTTATGCTCGTCAAAATATCCTTTGATCAGGTCTCTTTCCAGGCCCATTTGCGGCAACCCAACCCCCACCACGACTGCCCCAATCAAGCGCTCTCCCACCAGGTCGATCCCCTCACCAAATATCCCGCCCATGACAGCAAAACCGATCATCGTTTCTGAATTATCCGTTGAAAACTTATTCAGGAAGATTTCGCGCTCTGTTTCCGTCATACCCCGGCCCTGGATCAATAGTTGCTCTTCTGGTAGACGCTCCTTAACCAATTCAAGCACTGCGGTCATGTAGGCATAGGATGGAAAGAAAACCAGATAATTACCCACTTGCGCGTTGCAGATTGTTTCGATCGCTGAGGCAATCGGCGCGTAGGAATCGGCCCGTTCTTTGTACTTTGTTGATATCCGATTATGAATCATCAGCTGAGTATTCTCTATGGGGAATGGAGAGCGGAAAGCCCGCGCAGGATGATCTGTTGCTCCGGTCAAGAGTTTCTTGAAATAATCTAGGGGCAGCAATGTCGCCGAAAAGAAGATTGTGGATTGACTACGTTCCAGCGGGTCTGCCAGCATGGGAGCGGGATCCAGACAAAAGAGCTTGGCTTTGAGATCAGACTGCCCTTGGCGTTCAAAGTACGAGACATAGAAAGTGTCGAAATACTCGGCTGTGCGCAGGTAATTATTGCATGCGAAATAAAAATCCAGCAATTCCTGCCGAAATTCTGCAGGCTGATTTAGGGCAAGCCAATCTTCTGCCTTTTGAACAAAACCTTGAATGGTTTTGAGTAGTTCTTCTGGGGGTTTGTGCTCAATCAACGCATCTACCTCTTCGGTCTGACAGGCTTTGCGTTTCTCTAGCAAGATATTGTTGATTGCGCTCAATTTTTTAACAAGCACCGGCAAATGTCCTTTTAGTGCTCGGCGCAGAGCCAGTACTGTCTTCTTGTCGAATTCAGCGGAATACATTGACCGTGCTCGATCTGGCAAGTTGTGTGCTTCATCGATCAGAAATATATTAGGGCCTGTGTTGAAATCAAAAAAGCGGCGCAGATAGACACGTGGATCAAAGGCATAGTTATAGTCGCAGATCACGCAGTCCACCCACAAGGCCAAGTCCAGGGAGAATTCAAAGGGGCAGATTTCATAGGCTCTGGCGATTTTCTCAATCACGGGGCGGGTAAAAGCATCATGTTGGTCGATTTCTGCCAGTGCCGCTTTTACCTTACCAAAATAATTGCGTGCAAAAACACATTCGTTGGGATCACAATTGACGGGAGGTGTAAAGCAGATTTTTTCTTTCGCCGTTAGGGTTACGCTCTTGAATTGCAAACCAGCCTGGCGCATATCACCCAGAGTCTCTTCGGCAACCATGCGCCCTGGCGTTTTTGCTGTTAGATAAAAGATTCGCTCAGCCAATCCCATTCCTACGGCTTTAATGGCTGGGAAGAGAGTGGCTATCGTTTTCCCCACACCCGTAGGTGCTTGGGCATATAGGCGATCATTGGCTCGAATTGCTTTGTAGACCGCCACTGCCATATCCCGCTGGCCCGGGCGGTAATCAACATAAGGGAAATCGAACTCATCAATCGTTTGATCACGCTGTAACCGCCGTTCACGAACTTTACGAAACCAAATTAGGTAAGGCGTTATCAATTCATTGAAAAAAACTTCCAACTCGGGCAGGGTGTAATCTTGTTCAAAGGTCTTTTCAGTCTGACTATCCAGTTGATAATAAGTTAGGTGAATGCGGATTTCGGATAAATTTTCTTGTTTGGAAAAGATATAGGCGTAGCATTTGGCCTGTCCCCAATGCAGTGGGTTGTGATTCTCACTCACCAGATCAAGCGCTAGCGTGGTTGTTTTGATCTCTTCAATGACTACTGGCTTCCGAGTTGCATAGAGTCCATCAATCCGCCCCCGAATTTCTAAGGGCAGCTCTTCCTCGGCAACTCGAAAGGCGACTTCCACTTCACTTTGGTAGCTCTCCGGTCGGGAGCGCTGCACTTTTTTATGACCCTGCGTACCCGCCTGTGCCCGCCCCGGCTTTTGAAAGCTGCCTGGCGTAAGATCACCCTCCTGGAGGGTAAATTCTACAAGACTGCGGACGGAGACGCTATGAATTTGCTGGGGTTCTTCTATAGAGGGCATAGTGGCCTGGTAAAAAATATAGAGAATGATTGAGCGAGTTCTTTTTCGATACTATTGATAACCAAGAGCTAGTCTAATGCGTCATTCTTTTTGCGCAAGAAACCCCATAAAAACCAACCAGCGACAAAAAGGGTGAGCATCCCCAAAATAAGTCCCCAGTTCAATCTGCGTGGTGGCTCTGCTTCAACAATAGCAGGCGGGGTTGCCGTTGGCGGTGATTGCGTCATGGTGGGAAGGGGAGAAGGCTGTATCGAGGTTGGGCTGGGTGTGAGTGTCGGTGTGGCAGGCGGGGTCACAAGAAGAAGCAGTTTTTGCCCTGGGCGAATAACCGATGCGCTATTCAGTCCATTCCAATTCAACAAGTCTGCAAGCGGGACTTCATACAAGCCAGCGATCCACGAGAGTGTCTCTCCACTCTGGACGACATGGTAGTATTTCCCGTCCGCTTCTGGTGTTAGCCTCTGGAGAACGGTCAGCGTTGGGCTGGGGGTGATATTGCCCCCAGAGATCACTAGCTTCTGCCCGATCTGTAGAGGCCAATCTGCCTGAAGCCCATTCAACGCTAATATCTGCTCCACAGAGATATGATAAGCATCAGCAATGGTGACCAGCGCCTGATAAGCCTGCACTTCATGCACGATCTTGCCATCCGCATCCGGCGTTTGGATGGCGAACATGCCAAAGGGGGTTGGGGTTGCATAACCTTCCGTATCCTTGTTTGGAATAAATAAGCGCTGTCCAGCGTTCAATTGGCTTTCGCGGGATAAGTTATTCCAGGTCTCAAGGTCACGGATAGAGATTTGGTAGGCGATCGCAATCGACCAGAAGGATTGCCCTGCCTGAACAATATGGTAGACCTTGCCATCTGCGTCCGAGGTAGCAATGCTCACTGGCACGATCAGTTGAGAAGTTGTGCTTGCTCCAGTCCCTGATGATGAAGTTTCTCCTGATGATGACGAACTGCCGCACTCCTGTCCGGACACATAGGCAGCTTGCAGGACGTAATAGGTTCTGCCATTTACCGTAGCGACACCAGCACCAACATTGCAATATGCAGCATCGACTGCTGGGCGCATGTGATCTGGGTCCGCCCAGACCGCCATAATTTCATCAATGCCCATACCGTTACTGCTCATGGCAAAGTTTTCCGTTCCCCAAACAGTCCCGCCACTGCCATATCCAGCAGCAGCCAGGCGACCGCGCACATCCCCAATATGCCAGGACATGCTGTTTGCTGCCATTGTTGCGGCTGTAGATTGGGCAACAGCATTGATGATAGGATCTTCTACAAGAGCTGGCAGTCCATAGGAGACACGCAAGGTGTTCATCGCAATGATTAACTCATAGGCACTGGTCCGATTTGGCGCAGGAAGAATCTCATCAGCTTGGACAACTCGCGGCTGACAGAGCGCTCCGAATACGAATACGATGAGCACAAAACGGTTAAGAAAACACTGAATACGCATAAGGCAATTATACAAGTCATTTCAAAAACAGGTTTCTATTACTTTGATAAACGTTTTTCCCTGTCAGCCCTTGTGGAAATGGCTACATCTCACTCAAGGGTGAGCAGATATTGATTGAGATGAGGAGAAGGCATTACAATACAATCAGTCTGATCGGCCCCTGAAAACGGCTCCAGAGCCCCAATTAGAGGTGGGACATACAGGAGGCAGAAACAAGATCAATACGAAAAACATTTTCATCAGAGCGAATATTGTAAAGCTACGAGAAACAGAAGTGCTTCTTAGAAAGTCTTTTTCAAAAACTGGAGAACGCTTATGGACACAATGATCTTATCCAACCGCTTACTAAGACTACTAGACGGATTCCACGCTGCCAGACCAGAAGTCTTTGCAGATCGAGCCGTATTGGTTACGCAAGCTTACGCCGAAACCGAAGGGCAGCCGATACTCCTGCGGCGGGCGCGTATGATGGAGAAAATTCTCGACGGCGTCCAGATTTTGATCCGTGATGGCGAGCTGCTCGTTGGCTGCAAAACACCCGCTATTCTGGGGTCGCCTCTATACCCCGAAATCGCCTGCGACTGGATCGAAGATGAACTCGATACCATGGCAGATCGTGACTACGCCCCCTTTTATATCAGTGAAGAAACCAAGCAGACTCTGCGCGGTGAAGTCCTTGATTACTGGCGCGGCAAACAAGTCTACAACCGCATCATGGATGTGCTCCCGAAGGATATTGTCCAGGCGACAGCGGAAGGGTTGTATTTCCACTATTACCTGAACCGCTCTATCGGGCATATCACCGTTGACTACGAACGTGTCATCAAGAAAGGTTTCCTCGGCATCAAAGCAGATGTCGAAGCAGAATTTGCAGCCATTGACTTTGAAACAGAGGGTGGGCTTCAAAAACACTATCTTTTACAAGCAATGTCCAGAAGCTGTGATGCAGCGATTCACTTTGCCGAGCGTTATGCCGATGAATCGGGACGTCTGGCAGCCGATGAAAGTGACGCCCTGCGCCGTGCGGAATTGGAAGAAATTGCCACGATCTGCCGCCACGTCCCAGCGCAGCCTGCTCGCTCCTTTCGTGAAGCCTTGCAATCCTTCTGGTTCGTACACCTGATCCTGAATTTGGAATCGAACGGCTACGCCATCGGTCCAGGTCGCTTTGATCAATATCTCTATCCCTATTATCGTGCCGATATCGACGCAGGTCGCTTGAGCCTTGAGGAAGCGCAGGAATTGCTTGGCGCTCTCTGGATCAAATTCAACGAGTTAACGGTCGTCAAAGAGGGCGGCACGGCAAAGGCCAGCACAACCTACAACGATTTCCAAAACTTAAATTTGGCAGGGCAAACCCGTGACGGGCGGGATGCAACCAACGAGCTATCCTATCTCTGTCTTGAAGTTACCGGAACCATGCAACTCCCGCAACCCCAAATTTCGGTACTGGTATCAGAAAAAACACCAGAGCGCTTCGTCCGCAAAACATCCGACGTGATTCGTCTGGGGTTTGGGATGCCGTCGGTCTTCAACGAAGACGAATTGACTGCCGCATTGCTGCACAAAGGCAAGACTTTGCAAGATGCCCGTATCGGCGGCATTAATGGCTGTGTAGAACCGTCCGTGCAAGGCAAGGATATGATGGCATCCAGTGGCTATTTCAACCTGCCCAAATGTCTCGAACTGACCCTGAATAACGGTGTTAATCCGCTCACCGGCAGTCAGCTTGGTCCACAAACGGGCGAACTCAGCGAACTGAAAACTTTCGACGATCTGATGGAAGCCTACCGTCAGCAAGTTGAGCACGGTGTCAGCCGAAAAGTGATATACGACAGCATCGCCCGCCAGGTTTATGCCGAGTATTGCCCTGTGCCTTTCACTTCCCTGCTGATGGATGACTGCATGACCAAAGGTCTCGACTTCCACGCAGGCGGCGCTCGCTACAATTTACCCCTGATGTGCGGCGTCGGCACTGGCACAATCGCAGATTCTCTCGCAGCGCTGAAAAAGGTCGTTTACGAAGACGGAACCTTGCTACTCACCGAACTGGTGGCCGCCATGCAGAATAACTTTGAAGGTCAGGAACGCTTACGCCAACTCCTGATCAATCGTGTTCCCAAGTGGGGCAATGGCGATGATTATGTCGACAGCCTCGCCCATCAGGTCGTGGAACTCTTTATCGACGAACTGGAAAAACATAGGAATCAGCAAGGCGAACGCTATTCAGCCAATATGATCCCCACCACGACACATATCTTTTTTGGGGATTTGACCGGAGCGACCCCGGATGGACGCTTGGCACATGCTCCCCAATCGGATGGCATCTCCCCAACACATGGGATGGACAAAAAAGGACCCACCGCCGTACTGAGTTCCATGTCCCGGCTGGATCACGAACGTTGCAGCGGAACCCTGCTCAATATGAAATTCCACCCATCAGCACTCAGCAGCGAAGGCGATATGAGCCGCTTCTCCAATCTGATCCGAACCTATTTCAAATTGGGTGGTCATCACATGCAATTCAATGTACTCTCAGGCGAGACCTTGCGTGCGGCGCAAGAAAATCCAGAAGAATATAAGCATCTCATCGTTCGTGTGGCAGGCTACAGCGACTACTTCATCCGCCTGAGCAAAGATACACAGGATGAGATCATCTCCCGCACCGAATACGGCGCTGTGTGACCGCGATAACGCAGGAACTTACTGGCTGGGTCTTTAACATCCAGCATTATTCGGTCCATGACGGTCCTGGCATCCGCACGACGGTCTTTCTCAAAGGCTGTCCCTTACGCTGTTTGTGGTGCAGCAACCCAGAATCGCAGCAACTAAAGCCGCAGATCCTTTTTGAGAACACCAACTGCATCCGCTGCGATACTTGCATGGAAATCTGCCCTGAAGATGCTATCGCCGTTAACGAGGATGGCATCCGTCAGATTATTGCGGAGCGCTGCACGCTTTGTGGCGTGTGCATTGATGAATGTTATGCTGAGGGTTTGGAGTTGATTGGCAAGGAAAGAACGGTTGCCGAGGTGATGGCCGAGATCAAAGCCGATCAGACTTTCTATGACAAATCCAGCGGCGGGATGACCTTGTCGGGCGGCGATCCAACTATGCAACATCCATTCAGTCTGGAAATCCTGAAACGTTGTAAGGCGCTTGGTATCCATACTGCCCTGGAAACCAGCGGACATACAAGTTGGAAGATATGGGAATCTTTTTTACCTTATCTCGACCTGGTGCTCTATGATGTGAAGGAAATCGACTCTGATCTTCACAAGCAATGGACGGGGGTCTCGAATGACTTAATTCTGGAAAATCTGAAACGCCTCACCAAGAGGGATGTCTCGGTGATCGTACGCCGACCGGTTATCCCCGGCTACAATGACAGCGCAGATTCGATCCATGCGCTAGGACGTTTTGTGAGTGAGTTGTGTAGCATCAAAGAGATCAATCTATTGCCCTATCACAATTTCGGCAAGGGGAAATATGAACGGCTAGGTATGGAATATGCTATGGGCGATAGCCCCTCGCTGAAAGGAGCTGACAGACCTGAACTAGCTGATATTCTTCGCTCTTATGATTTGAATGTTAAGATCGGGGGATAGACCTGCTTGGGCAGATACTGCAAAGCTTTTTGACTTTTCCTTAGCATTTTTAACGCCAGTTTGGCCAAAAAACATCCATTTGATACTGTCGATTCTATCTATACTATCTGGGTCCAGCCTCTTGGATTCACTACAGTTTATGTCTCATTATTACTGATTTTGGATACCTAAAATATGGATCAAGGTGATGGTGGTATGTCATATTTCTCAAGATTGCTTGTATCTCCAACCACGGTCGCATATTCTCCCCACAGCCAACAAGTTCCGCTTGCAACAGGATTGTTGATGATCCAGTAGTTATAAGACGTTTTTTTGCCCACGACTTCTGCAGTTTCTCCAACCTTTAGCTCTCCAATATAAGCATACGTTTTACCAGGACCTGTGCGACAATTTGTGCCTACACTTACGCTCACCTTTGGATTAGAAGATACTGAAGCAGCAGGCGTAGGTAAAGGTGGTATGACAAATTCCTGAAGATTGTTCGTATCTCCAACCACGGTCGCATATTCTCCCCACAGCCAACAAGTTCCGCTTGCAACAGGATTATTGATGATCCAGTAGTTATAAGATGTTTTTTTGCCAACGACTTCTGCGATCTCTCCAACCCTTAATTCTCCAATAAAATCATAAATTTTGCCAGGACCTGTACGGCAATTTGTCCCTACACTTACGCTCACCTGTGGCACAGATAATGTCGTGCCTGTAGGCGAAGGTAATGGTGGTATGTCATATTCCTCAAGATTGCTCGTGTCTCCAACCACGGTCGCATATTCTCCCCACAGCCAACAAGTTCCGCTTGCATCAGGATTCTTGATGATCCAGTAGTTATAGGATGTTTTTTTACCAACGACCTCTGCGTTCTCGCCAACCTTTAGCTCTCCAATATACGCATACGTTTTGCCGGGACCAGTGCGACAATTTGTGCCTACACTCACACTCACCTTTGGATTAGAAGATGCTGTGGCAGTAGGCGTGAGCGAAACAGCGGGCGTGAGCGAGGCAGTAGGTGTGAGCGAGGCAGTAGGTGCAACGACCGAAGGAGTAATTATTGGGAGTGAGGTTGGTGTAGCAGTGATTTGCGGAAGAACATCTTGGCTTGCTTCTACCGTGGAAGCAACGGATGTGCTAATGACCTCGTTGACACCCATAGTAGACGCCACCGATGTTCCAACAAAGCTATTATAGGCTTCCAAGGTAGATGCTGCAGAAGTGGCCACTATGCTATCATTTTCTTCAATATTTAATACAGTAGAAGTCGGTATGGCATCACCCCTGGGGACTTCTGTTGGCAACATGGAATTTCTGGTAGTGCAGGCAGGGCTGATGAATAGAACCGTGCTAAGTACGAGTAATACACTTATTTTCTTCATAAATTTGTTAACCACCTTTTTCTATGAGCCAATTAGCTCTACAATTGCAGGACAAAACTTACAAGTTGAATCTAAGACTAAAAACAAATCTCTTTGAGAACATTATGACATTTCCCGAAAATAAGTTCAATAGAGAAGTTTAATCGTTGCTTTTGCGATACGTCATATCCAATGGGCAAATATGTTGAAAAACTAATCGAGTCTCCATTGGATTCTGTCCGATAGCTTTGACGACATATAGTGATTACTACTCGCTTAGTTCGCGCCTAATTAAGAGAAAACAGGATTAATAAGAGAGGGCGCAGCGGAACCCGTATGTATTGTCTGTGACACGCGGATACCTACCAAAGCGATCTGCAGCGCCTAAGGATTTGATATCGGAGGAACTCCACGAGCCCGCGCGCCGCACGCGCCCTGCGCTAATTAAGCTTCCCGGTCCCTGCGGGTTTACCACCCCATCTGGCAGCGTCGTACGATACCCTGAAGCATACCAATCGTTAACCCATTCCCACACATTACCACTCAGGTCATAAGCGCCAGTCCATGACACCCCATCCGGCTTGCTGCCCACAAACCATGTTTGGCCACCGGAATTACCGCCATAGACTGCGTTGTCTTCCACAAAGGTGTTTCCCCACGGATACATCAAAGCATCCGGCCCACGCGCAGCGTATTCCCATTCCGCCTCGGTTGGCAGTCGTGCCCCACGCAACTCGCAGAACGCAGCCGCCTCATACCATGTAATGCCCACACGTGGTCGATCTGGCTCTGTCCATTTGCCTGTACGCCCTGCAAACCCACCAAAGTCAGCAAACTGCCCGTTGGTCACCTCGAACACGTCGATCCAGAAAGGTTCCAAAAAGCAAACACGGCGCACCGGATCTTCGATAGCACTTTCATTTCCCATCTGGAAACAGCCCGCAGGGACAAGCGCCATCGCCACACCGTTGACCTCTTCGACGAAAGGTGTCCAGTCATCGTTCTGGGTCACCCCAATACAAGAGATCTCCGATAGTCCTGCCGCCTGGCATTCTGCGGCACTTGGTGGTTGTGATGTATTCTTTAGGGGAAGCGCTATGAACTCCTGGGGGCCGCCATCAAACGCGCCCGCCCATGCAAGCCCCGCTGTAACTAGCGTCAGGGTCACCAAAACCAGCACCAGCGATTTCCACGCCTGCTTGATCGATGCAAGAATCTGCCATGGGCGGTGGAGTAATTGCTTGTCCAGCTTCATGGCTGCAGATTTTTGCCTTTTAGCTTTCTTTACTTGATCCTCATCCGAATTCGCCAAGCGCTCCAGCAGTTCATCAATGGCTTCGCGCACCTTGCTAATATCTGGATCCTCGGTGCGCTCGTACCAACGAATGCTCAATTCTTCAATCTTGTGGCGTATTCGGGTTATATCGAGTTCGTCGGCTGCGTTGCCGGTCTTTTCTTCATCTGGTATCTCTGCAGCCAGATCATCTTTCTGCGCGGATTCTGGTGCCATATCAAACATCTCAGGATCGTCTGTTTCGCTTGTGGCATCCTGGGTCTCTGTGTCTACAGTGAGTACCAAAGCAGGCTCTGATATGGGTGCAATGGTCATGGGTCCCAGTGACATCCACAACTTTAATAACCCGATTACCCCAAACGCTCCAAACCTGGAGATTTTCATGATGATTGGCTTTACACGCGTTAAAAACTTACCCATACGATAAGCAGGAGAACCGATCCCGGATTCAACCAAACGGCTGGTGCAGTTCTGTTGTTCGGCTTCAGCGACACACATTCTTATCAGAAACAGTGCGACAGCTTCTGAAGTGATCCCGTCACTGAAATCCAGCACCTGGTCCATGAGTAAGTATTCGGGAAAATCAAAATTGGATCGAACCTTAATGACAAAGATCAGCTTGCTGGATTCACGAGCGAGGACATATTCCTTTTGGCAATACTCGGACTCGATTGATTCTGCTGAAAGCAGGTACACAAAACCGTCGCACCTGGCTAGCATCAGCCTGCCGCGGATTTTCTCCCACCACTTTCTCCCTGTATGTGGATGACAGTTATGCCATACCTCGTGAACAGTTTCGAGCATGCAGACAAACTGTTCACAAAAAGATTGGTCTACGTGGGCACAACTTATGAATAGTTGCATTGGCTTGGTCCAGCATGTTTAGGAAGAAGGAAAACTTTTGTTATCGAAATAAACCAGCTATCGATTTTCTTAAACTGCCCGGGGTTTATGACCCGCAATACTGCTGGTAAGGATTTTTGCACCCGACCCTCACCGAGGCGGAAGCGCAGCGTCGCCGAGTCAGGTGCGAGCTGGGTTGGGCAGCATTCAATCATCTTTTTGGGCTAATCGTTTTTCGATTTCTTTAGAAGTCTTTGTGATCGATAAGCCTCCAAGCGCCGTGCAGCGTAAAGCTGAGGGAATCACCTTGCCAACTTCATCCATGGTTTGAATTACTTCATCGAGATGGATGACCGGGTCATAATCGGCTAAGGCCATATTGGCACAAGCCAGGGCATTGCTGGCAGCCATCACGTTTTTACCTAAGCAGGGCACTTCTACTCGGTTGGCAACCGGGTCACAAATCATTCCCAGTATATTTTGGAGCGCCATAGAGGCCGCATTGACAGCTTGCTGAGTTGATCCGCCCGCCAGAGTAACCAGCGCTGCGGCAGCCATTCCTGATCCAGATCCGCATTCGGCCTGGCATCCACCGACCTCAGCAGCAAAAGTCGCATGAGCAGCGATAAACACGCCAATGACGCCTCCTGCAAGCATGGCTCGCGTTATATCATCCGGTGAAAGACCCAAAGCGCTGGCAGTTCCAATAACCGCACCGGGTAACCCTCCACAAGCCCCGGCCGTTGGTGCGGCAACGATTAAACCCATCGCGCTCTTCGATTCCATCAAGGCTGTGGTATAGAGAATGATTTGATTCAACACACCCCCCTCGATCAAATGACGATTTTCCATCTGAGTCTGAAATTTACCGGATTGATAACCCAGAATCCGGTCGGTATATTCTGTACCAGCCAGGCCTGCGTGAATAGCATTCTGCATAATGTCAGTAATATCTGCCATCTTTTGCATTACCTGATCATCGCTGATAGCCCCTCTTGAGCGCTCATAATAAACAGCCAATTCCCATAATTCGAGATTTTTATCGTTGTTATACGCCAACATCTCCGCACAGGTGGTAAACGGCACTTTAATATTCTGGAATGACAAAATCGGGAGTACTGGCGCGATTTGTTTAATAGATTGGATATCGAATTTGGCGCACAATTCAGAGAGAGTTTCCTGATCAAAAAAATCCTGAGACTTGATCTCAACAAACTGAGTAGTCGCATCATGCAAGAGGTGAATTTCATCAGCCGAGATATTCTCATGCAAGTATGCCAGCAACCGATCCTTATCAGAGGCGAAATAAATAAGGGTTTCGTAGTAGTCGCCCGCCATTGAAATTTTGAGACCGTCGATCTCAATCACTTCGATAATGCCTCCCCCGGTGGAGATAGCCATTACAGTGTGTGTTTCTTTGGCATTGGTGACTGTCATTTTGTATGTATTCGGATGCTCAGCGTCGATGGGGGTAATTTCGATTTGTACGTTGATGCCCGCTTCTTGAATCGCCTTTGGGGAATCCGCCAACCGTTCATCCGTAGCATCCCACCCTAAGAAACCGCCAAATAACCCCATATCCGAGCCTTGGCTTTCATATGTGGTTGCCAGTGAGCCGTCCGGATCAAATTCGATGAGTACAGCTTTGATTTCCCCATCCATTAAGCCTCGGACCATTTTACCGATCCGTACAGCGGCAGCACAATGAGAACTGGAAGGCCCACGCATGACAGGGCCAATCACATCGTTGAAAATACTTGGGTAGGTTTGGGGTGAGTTGCTCATAGCTGGCTTCCTTTCTTTACACTTGGATTAAAACAACCGTTTACTGAGTTACTTTTGGAAAATACACTTTGCGGGCTAACAAGTTGTTTACTTTTTTGGCAAAGCAGCGTTCAGTAGAATGTAAGATACCTGCTCTATTCAGCCTTTCGACAAATATTTCTGAATAGGGTCCCAATGAATTCCAAATGAAACCAAAAGCATCAATATGCTCACGAAGAGCAGAATGATTGGCTGAAAGATGTAGCCTGAAACTAATCCGATGATAACAAAGTACCCATGAAACCCAAATGGAACCCAGAAAGCCAAAGAAGAATGCTCATCTCTCTGGCGAATGGCATCTCGCCTTGCAATTAAGATACCCAAGGAAATCAAAACAACAGTAATGGTTGCTAGCCAATCGAATTCTTCTGGAACAATCCGGGTTATAAATAGATTCGTACCCAACACTCCAAAAACACCTAAACCCATTGCCATCAAAGGGGCTAACCATACCTTTATTGGGCTCTTGAGTTGATCAAATACTCGGAAGAATAAGGAAAACGAAAAGATTACCCAAAACCAGGCCCAGAAATTCTCGAAGGGAACACCATAATATTCGTTCGCTAAACTTGAGCCCCAATCCCACATCCCTAAACGGATAGCAAGAGCATCCATAGCCAAATCAATATTTAACGCTAGCAGGCCATCCAGAAAGGGCCGAAGATACCAAGGCAACTTTGTGCTATTTGAAAACAACATCGCGCTATAGAGAATAATGCCCCACCCGACCCCAATAACAACGGGAACTGTATCCACCATGACGATAAACCGACCATAGGAGTAAGCGTCAAGTTGAACAATCGTTGCCCACTCCAGCAAAACCCCAAAAGCGACTCCTGCCAAAAGCCTGAGCACTGCTTGAAGACCTTCTTTTATTGCGTGCCGGAGACACAAGATGAACAAACTAAAAAGTAAGATTTCAAATATCGTGAAATAGATGCTCATAATATTGAGAGATACTCCCTTCCTTCTCTTTATTATACTTAATGCTACTAGTATTCAACTACACTTAATTACGCCATCTAGTGTTGAGCAAGCTATTCTTTCGGGCGAGTTACTAAGCTATGGTATCCGTAAGCTTTTCTTCTAGAAACTCAGTAAGAGCGTTGATCAACTGTGCTGTTTTCGCAGGAGAAAAATCCTTGTCACTTGGTGTATGAATTTTGGGGATATAAAATCCCCCAGGAATGATAGTTTTATCAGCATAGGAAATATCAATCGCCCCTTTCTCCCGAAAGGTGTAATTGTCGGAAAGTGGAACCCTTTTCATATCAAGCATTTGAGTTTGCGGAAGGTGTTCCTGTAAAAAAGGCAGCACTTCCTGAGCAACGCGATTATTATGGTGATAAACAAGTAAAGGAATTTCACCCCGAGAGATACAATCCAAATTGACAATAATCGTATTGACGCGGAGATGATTTTCTTTTTGCCAGATCCTTTTCAACGCATTTGAGCCGATCAAACCCCATTCCTCATTGTCCAAAAAGACAAATTGCACCTTATCCTTGAAGTTCTTATCTTTAATTTTTTCCGCTAAAGCCAAGAGGCCAATTACTCCGCTGGTATTATCTTCCACATTATTGGGGTTTGGAAAAAAGATCGGGATCACAAATAAGATGCTCATGATCCCCAGATATAGCACTGCCCAAAATGTCAGGCCATTGAGTGTCAGCCAAAGATGAATTTCGCTAAGGATCAAGGTTAGGATAATCAGAAAGATCGAAGCCAGGACTTGTCTGGTATGACCAAAGAGTGTGAAGGCTGATGAAATTCCCCAAGGCATGATCGTTGGGGTGTCGTAATGAGCTAGAAAGACCACTTCAGGCTTCTCACATTTTGTGGAAAGCAACCTGTTGGTGAAACCCCAGCGCTTGACTTTTACTCGCTCGCTTTTGTAGTTACGCGCTTGTAGTTCTTCATCGATTCTGTCGAGAAAGCGCTCTTTTTCTTGGCCGGTCAGACGACGTGAAAACTGTGCCGCAAGATCTTCGTTCCATTTTTCCAGTAATCTAATATTCATTTTTTCCAGCCCTGGTTTTCCCATTGAAGTGTACATTGGCTTTCTTGAGCAATCGTTTCGATAATAGGGGAAAGGAAAACGTTTATTTTCTGCGTGATGACTGAAAGCTCATAAGGCGTGTTCTCTGTGCCATTGCGTTCCAGAAAGGCGATCCATTGCAAAATTTTCTTCTCTGCGAATTCTTCAGAAAAGACGTGAATCGGGTTGGATGGGATTTCTGTTTTGCGATGGCGAAAGGTTTGTATGATCGCTGTCTGGAGCAGGGAGCCCTCGAAATCAAAATGAGTGGCTAAAAACCATATGTCATAAAAATCCTTCATACGGCTATTAATCTCGCCAAGATAGATCATTGCCTGGAATTTCTCAGCGATCACACTTTCTTGCGGATAGTTCTTTAGCTTTGGGGCGGGATAAGAGAGTAGGGTTGGATATTCTGTACGCACAGGATTTGGGAAAACTTGGTCAGAGAAACCAACATCAATCTGCATTTTTATGCGCGCTTTTCCAAGATAGCCAAAAAACTCCAGACGTACACCCTCATAATCTGCATCCTCCTTGATCAGGGTGCCTTGTACATTTTCTGGCGGAAAGGACATGCCATCTTCTACTACGGACAGTGAGCAAATTTCCTGGGTAATACTGACCAGGTTATTTACTCCATTGGACATAGAACCCAATAGATCAATATCCCTTGTAGAACGATGTAAAGGGCCTCCCCAAAGCTGAAAAGCTAAAGCTCCCTTGAGGATAAAATCATCACAATAGGGAGATTGGCTAAGACGGTAGAGAAAACGCTCAATGGCATAGTATTGAAGATAATCATTTAAAGGGCGCCCACTGGTACGGGCCTGTTTCAATAAGCGGCTGTGAACTGATGCAGAGATATTTTTGGTCATAGCAGCGCTTCCAGGTACGGGGTAATGAGCGATGCCACACGGTTTAGACGTGCATATTGCATGAGCAGATCGAGATTACAGCGTTTTTCTTCAATAGCCTGACGCAGCGCTTCCAAAGCTACATCCATGCCTATCTTTTTGCGAAACTTGAAAGAATCCGCAATTGTTTTTTCCAAAGAATAGATTTTTAGAGGAATGCCATCAACAATTTCTTTCTGAATGCCCGCCTCATATATTTTGGGTGACATTTTGAAGATGCGTAGCGGGGGGTATTTGATGCGAGGTTTCTCAGTGTTGGCTGGCATGGCAAGATAAACAAAATGGGGAATTTGGGTAGTCACACCGTAAAAATCCAGGGCTGAAATAAGACAAACCACCCCCTTGGGCACCTGCAAGCTAACCTGGATCAGGTCTTTATTGGAAGACAATTCCATACTCGCCAATCTGTAGAGCCCTCGGTTCTCCTGAATGATTTTCCCTGCATCTCTCAAGGCATAGAGGGTACGCGAGCTAATACCCAAATCCAGGGCTTGTCGGGTCCTGAGCCAGCCTTGTTTTTTCTTGAATAGATCTAAAGCGGTTTCTTGTGCTGATTTTTTCATAGGCATTAATGCGTAATAATCTAGTAAGTTTTCGTAAAACTTACTAGATTATTATACACGTTTTTCTGTTATTAGGCCCCTCACTAAAATGCTATAATTCATTCTATGCCCCTATCTAATGACGACGAGATTATACAAATTATTGAGGACTTCGCCCACGACCTTGGTGATAATATTGACATTGATGATTACCTACCTTTTCTTGTTCGCCTGCTAAAAGAGATTGAACTTGACGCGGTGCATGGTCATAAAGATAATTTCAGCGCATTTCACCGGGTGTTGAATGATCTGGGTGGTGAAATTCAAGAACGGCTGAATAGCGGGAAATGGACAGATAGCTAACATTGTTTTCATGAAAAATATTATGACTCTAGATGACCGATTTCTAGATTATCTATAAAGACTGAATATGTTTCTGGTTAGGAATTCGGATTTCCATAAGCTGTACGGACTTATCGGCATTCCCATGCCGTCTACAACAACTCGTGGATCTCATTCCAAATTTAGGCGTGAGTAGACCCATCTTCTCCCCTCTCCCGACTGTGCGGCATCGACCGTTTACCCCTACGTTTTCACCGTTTTACACACTTGAGAAGCTCCTTTTTAATTAAATTTGCACATGAGCGGGGTACCCTTGCTCATAAGACGCTAATATAGGCGTATTATGACTGTATCCCCCACCTTTATTGGCTTCTCAGAGTCAGCAGAAACCTGGGAGCGCCTCCCCTACGATTGGTTTGATATCTGGCACGTTGTTCGCAATGAGCATGGATCACGCTTTGCCCCCATGCTCAAAATGACCGAATATATTCTCAAGCACACCTGGGAGACAGGCAGATTCAACGGACAGGTTCAACTATCCGCAAATGAGATTCGCCTGGGGCGGCGTCGCAATAAGTTTGAACGTTTTGACAACGGCACAAGCATATCCGAAAATTCGGTTCAGAACGCAGGAAAAGCTTTAGTCGAATTGGGTTTACTGGAGATCGAACAGGATCAAGCCAATCTGGCACGTCGCCTGCGCACCTATCGTCCCCGTATCCATGAAAAAAACGAGGGAAACACAGGCAAACCTTTTAGCGGTTTTCCTCCCCCAACACAGAACTACTTCAAAGTCCCCAAAGTCTGGACTGACATCACCACGAATATCACCCGTGCGTCAACCATTCTTGCCGTTGAATATCTATTCCGCCATACCTGGGGTCTCAACAATAAAGAGCGTGTCTGGCTCAGCGCAGATGAGATCGCAGAAGGTCGCCTGTATGACAATGGACGTCGTCGCTACGACGCGGGCACTGGCTTCGATGTTTCGTCTATTCATCGTGCGCTGAAAGAAGCCTTGGCGCTGGGATTGGTTGTCTGGACAGAGAGATATGAAGCAGGCATTACCACACGCTTGTTCAATCTCCGCATCAGCAGAGAACCTGCCCAAGCCTGTGACACGATTGAGTAACCTGCATAAAACACACGATGTCGTACAGATTAAACGGAGTATGCAACACACTTTAAACGGTTGATGTCGCACACCTTTTTGTCCGGATAGGCAGCTAATCTAGCGATAAATCAGACGATATCTTTAATACCACTTGCAATACCGCTTGAAAAGAAATATCTTTGGCAAAATCATTATCTTTACGGTATTGCTCCCAACGTTGCTGCATTTCCTTGTCATTTTGTATGTTGGCCAAGATGTTTTCTATATCTCTGAAAGTATGGAGAGAATTTCTGTGCTCGGAGGTAGCTTGAAAGGCATCCGAAAACACCTTTGCGCTAAAAGCGTCAGGAAAAGTTTTTAGAAGGATATAGACATCGTAAAAATCTCTGGGGCGGGTGTTGAATATCCCCCTGCGCAAAATGGTTTCGACTTTTTCTGCTAATATCGTTTCGAGATTATAGGCCCATATATCTATTGGTTTCTCATCAAAGACTGATTGGAATTGGTGTCGTATTGCACCTGGAGTGATTCTGTCGCCAGCGGTAATGTCGACTTTCAAGGGTGTCGCGATCGTTTCATACTGGGCAATAAAGCTGGCCCGAAATCCCCCATACACATCATCTTCTCGAATCGGTTTAATGTGCTCGAGCGTGAATGTGATGTCATCATCCAATTGAATAGAGCAAATTTCGGACACTATATCCACAAGCACATCTTCAGAAAGGGGAAAACTTCGCAAAGTGGTATCCATATCCATGGTAGTTCTACTGCCAATGCCGATCATGGATGCGATCAACATCCCCCCTTTGAGAACGAAAGCGTCCTGATAACTTGATATAGAAATTCTTTCCAAAAAGCGTTCCAAAAAATAACTCTGTAAAACAGCTTGAGCAGGAATGTGATATTCCTGGGCTTTATTTCTGGCTCTGGCTTTGAGTTGCATTGCCTTATTCATGAAAGAACCTCTATAATTTCCCTCACCCTTTTTAAAACACGAAGTTTCGTTGCATATTCAAAAAGGCGATTAAAATTTCTGTCTTTATGATTTACATAATTTTTCAGGGCTTGATTTTCGATCTGAATATCAATTTTGTTTCTGTTTCGGATGATGTCGCAAATCGTTCTTTCCAGGTTAAAAGTCTTAATAGGATTTCCAAAAGGTGAATTTATGGATAGCAGACCCAACTCAAGTAAATCTGGTTTGATAAAGAAAACTTTCGCCCCATTTCTTTTTAATCCAGAAGCGTTATAACCGGATGGCACGGTTACGGTATAAAACAAAGGGTTTCGATCAGATATTCCTAGCAAGAAAAGTGCTGTTTCGTGGGAAAAAATAGCATTTTTGAATTTTGTTTGAAGAATTAGCATATCATCCAGAAAAACATCATCAGACGTATATAATCCCCTTGATACTCTTTTTATCTCACCTCTTTCTAAGAGTAAAGTGATGTAAGAACTTGGAATCCCTAGCTTAGATAGATCAGAAGTACGAAAAAAACCATTCTGCTCTTCTAAGAGTTGGTATATTTTCTCAATAGGTTTAGATAATCCTTTTGTTTTCATGCTTATATTATAAACCAAATAAGCACAAACACAAAATTCTTTTTATTTCCCCCATTGCCATAGCCTCGCACAGGTATACTTACGCTTATGGACAAGCTCGCAGGCTCGGTGGAGCGCATCACCTTCTACAATCCGGAAAACGGCTATACCGTGCTGCGTTTGCGCCCGGAGGTACGCGGACGTCAACGCCTGCCAGGGTTGAGCCGAGATGGACTGATCACAGTGGTGGGCAATTTGCCAGAAGTCTCCCCAGGAGAGCATCTGAAACTGGAAGGCATCTGGGACACCCACCCCAAACACGGCAAACAATTTAAGGCAGAAATCTGCAATCAAGTACTCCCTTCCACGGTAGCTGGTATGGCCAGTTATTTAGGTTCGGGGATGGTAAAAGGCATTGGTCCCAAGATGGCTGACCGGATCGTGGAATATTTCCAAGAAGACACCTTTGAAGTCATTGAGAAAGAGCCTCACCGTCTAAGGGAAGTTTCCGGTATTGGGCGGGATCGGACAGGAAAGATTATCGCAGCCTGGGATGAACAGAAGCAGGTCAAGGAGATCATGGTCTTCCTGCACGCGCACGGGGTTAGCACGAACCTGGCCGTGAAGATCTATAAGGAGTACGGCGATACTTCCTTGCAGGTCGTGCAGGAAAATCCTTACCAACTGGAGCGCGATATTTACGGAATCGGCTTCAAGACCGCAGACCGCATTGCCCAGGCATTGGGTCTCAGTCCGGAGCACCCTTCCCGTATCGAAGCAGGTATCGTTTTCGCCTTGAATGAGACCATCAACCAGGGGCATGTCTATGTCCCCAATGGGATGCTGGTTCAAAGAGCCATAGAACTTCTGGAGGTTTCCCATGAACTGCTCCAGCCCGGCTTGGAGCGTCTGGAAGGGCAAGAGCGAGTTCGGCAAGAGAAATTGCCCAGACCAAATGGGCGCGATGATGAGATCATAGATGTGGTTTATCTGGCGCCGCTTTATTGGGGGGAAGTCGGGGTAGCAGAGCGTATCAAGGCGCTGACGAAGGCGCAATCTCCCTTATTATTGCAGGAAGAACTGCCCCAAACAGGACTTGAGCTTTCTGATGAACAAGGACAGGCTGTGAGGATGGCGCTGGAGCATCCGGTATCCATCCTGACAGGTGGGCCAGGTACAGGGAAAACCACCTGCCTGAAAGCCCTGATCGCCACCCTGGATAGTCGAGAAAAAAGCTATGGGCTTGCCTCTCCAACCGGGCGCGCAGCCAAACGTTTATCCGAAGCGACGGGCAGTCCGGCCAGCACTATTCACCGTCTGCTAGAGTTCTCACCTGTGGATGGCTTCAAGCGTAATGCTGACAACCCCTTGAACGTGGATTTTCTGGTAGTGGATGAAGCCTCCATGCTGGATTTGTTGCTGACCAATCATTTGCTAAAGGCTCTGCGTCCTGGCACGCATCTGCTTTTTGTAGGCGATATAGACCAGCTTCCGTCTGTAGGGGCTGGGGATGTCTTACGCGATCTGATCGAGAGCGAAGTTGCGGCGGTGACTCGTCTGAAAACCATCTTCCGTCAGGAGGAGGATTCGCAAATCATCACCAATGCGCATCGCATCAACCAGGGGCAGGTACCTTTCTTTGCCAAAGGGGAGCAAGGCGATTTCTATCTCTTCCCCGCTGAAGATGCTGCTGCCGCTGCGGATTGGGTCGTGGATGTGGTTACAGAACGTATCCCCCAGACTTTTGGTTTTGATGGTTTAGGGGATATACAGGTGCTTTCCCCACTCTATCGCGGACCGGCTGGGGTGACGATCCTGAATGAGCGTTTACAGGAAAAGCTCAATCCGCCAGCGCAGGGAAAGGTTGAGAAGAGTTTATATGGGACGATCTTCAGGGTTGGGGATAAGGTCATGCAGACCCGCAATAATTACGATAAGAACGTCTATAACGGGGATATTGGCTTCGTGCAGGGGATGGATATGGTCAATCAGACTTTGGCGGTGGATTTTGAAGGGCACCCCGCAGAATATGAGTGGAGCGAAGCGGATGAACTTACCCTGGCTTATGCTGTATCTGTTCATAAGGCACAAGGGGCTGAGTTTCCCGTGATCGTGATGCCTGTGGTGACGCAGCATTATATGATGCTGCAGAGGAACCTGCTCTACACTGCGGTGACACGCGCGCGGGATTTATGTGTATTGTCGGGAAATATGAAGGCGATAGGGATGGCGGTGCGGAACAATAAGGTTGCCCAGCGTTTTAGTGCTTTGAAGATGCGTCTACAACAAGGACAATAAACGGTCATTTACATAAGCATATTGTCCTAATCTAGGCGATCTGAAATGCTATAATTCATTGCATGCCCCTATCCAATGACGACGAGATTATACAAATTATCGAGGACTTCGCCCACGACCTTGGTGATAATATTGACATTGATGATTATCTACCTTTTCTTGTCCGCCTGCTGAAAGAGATTGAGCTTGACGCGGTGCATGGTCACAAAGATAATTTCAGCGCATTTCACCGGGTGTTGAATGATCTGGGTGGTGAAATTCAAGAACGGCTGAACAGCGGGGAATGGATAGATAGCTAACATTATTTTCATTAAAAATATTATGGTTCTAGATGACCGATTTCTACATAGTCTATAAAGACTGAATATGTTTCTGGTTATGAATTTGGATTTACATCAGCTGTTTTGACCAATGAAATCTCGAAACAATTGTGATTTCATTCCCAAAAAAAAACACCTAAAAAGGTGCTTCTTAGTAGCCCCTAGCGGACCTGCTCCGAACCACTTTTGACCTGTTTTTAGGGGAAAATATGGCTAAACAGGGTTACCTTTTCAAGAATCTAATTGAATTCTAAAGAATCGTCAAGTAACGTTAATGTTACGTATATCTCAGTGCAAATATTAAATCTCTATCATGAAAAATTCAGTTCGATACCCAAAAATCGTGTAAGATGATATTCATCGTTGAGCCGTATCTGAATAAGCCAAAGGCAACTGGTGAAAAATGTGAAAAATAGTCAACTTACTCAATGGGAAGCGACATCGCTTATGGTTGGGGCAGGAGTGGGAGCTGGGATAATGGCTGTTCCATTCCTTGCTGAGAGTGTCGGCATTATTGGCCTTGCTGTAATTTTGCCCATCGCATGGGCTGCAAGTTCCATTGTGCACCTAATGCTTGCTGAAATATTATTTCGCACAGGGCAGGATCTCCAAATTGTGGAATTGATACATATCTATGTATTACGGGGGCGATTTGGAAAATGGCTTTTGTGGATAATATTCACTTTCCTAAGTGTTGCCTTTCTGGCCAACCTTGCTGCATATGTATCCGGTGCTGGAGAAATTGTGGCAAACCTTACGGGCATAGATCAACGCATAGCTGAGTTCACTGTCTATATAATTTCAGCGAGTGTGGTCTTCTTTGGACTCAAAGCAGTTGGGATTGCTGAGAAAATTGGGGTTGTTGTTCTAGTTACCCTTGTGACCATAATTGTTCTGGGTGCGATCCCATTGCAGCCTCACGTTCCTTTTAGGGCATCAGGTTCTGCAACACAGTGGTTGGCGCTTTATGGGATGGTGATGTACGCGTTGTGGACATTCTACAGCGTACCCCAAGTTGTGAAAGGACTCGGTCAAGATCGTCGCGGTGCTGTACGAGCGATCTTAACCGGTCTCGGGATTAATGGAGCACTCACCGCCACTATTGCTTTGGTTGCTTTGGGTGTTTCAACAGAAGTAACACAAATCGCGATTATTGGGATTACTGAACAAATGGGTTCATGGGTAGGGATTGTTGGTTCAGCACTGGTCCTGTTTGCCTTTGTGACAAGTTACTGGTCTGTCTCGCTCGCGCTTGCTGATATTATTCAAGAAAGGATCGGGCTATCAACAAAGCCGGCCTGGTTGCTGGCTACGCTTCCATCGCTTATGATTCTTTGGGTCGGTGTCTGGCAATTTCTCGAATGGTTGCGTCTGGCTGCCGGTGCTACAGCAATCGTCGTAGCACTCATCACGATTCCGATGTATCAAAAAGCACGTCAAAAGGGGGGCGTTAAAGACCCGGGGTGGACGCTTGGTCCCTGGGGAAGCCCGGCAATGCTGGCTCTTGTCCTGTTTTTGCTCATCCTGATGGGAATCGGCTCCCTGGTATCAATAGGCGGGTAATTGCTAAAGAGAAAACATCCAAACTCTCTTTACTCGACTTCACCATGAAACTCACCCTCATCCGTCCTAATATCGGCCGTCTGGAACACAAGCTCTTCGTTGATGAAGCGCGCATGGAGCCGCTGGCTCTTGGCATTTTGGCTGCCCTGACTCCACCAGATGTTGAAGTTGTAATGTATGACGACCGTCAGGAAAGCATCCCCTTTGATGAGCCCACTGACCTGGTCGCTATCAGTGTGGAAGTTTTTACCGCCCGACGGGCCTATGAGATCAGCGCCGAATTCCGGGCGCGCGGTGTACCCGTTATCCTGGGGGGCATCCACGTTACCCTGTTGCCCGAAGAAGCTGCTCAACACGCCGACTCCATTTATACCGGTGACGCGGAGTTTCTGTGGGCACAAGTGATCGCCGATGCTCAGATTGAGGATTTGCAGCCAGTTTACCGCGCTATGGGCGGTGTCCCCCAACCAGGCTTGCTGACTCGTCGCGAGATTTTTTCAGGCAAAAAATATCTCCCCCTCAGCCTGATGCAGTTCAGTCGCGGCTGCCGCTTTGCCTGTGAGTTCTGCGCCGTCAGTGCCTATTTTGATCAACAACACCACTGTCGGGCTATAGATGAAGTTGTCCATGAAATCCAGACTCAATCCCGACGCCACATTTTCTTTGTCGACGATAATTTGCTAGCAAACCACGAGGCTGCAAAAGCCCTGTTCCGCGCCCTGATCCCACTCAAAATCCGCTGGGTTTCACAAGCCAGTATTGATATGACCAGCGACCCCGAGTTGATGGAACTGATGGTTGCCAGCGGCTGTCTGGGGAACGTGATCGGTTTTGAGTCCATCGATGCTCACAACCTGGCCGAAATGGGCAAAGTGCCCAACCTGAGCGGAGGCACAGACCATTACGCAGAAGAGATCGAAATCCTGCACCATCATGGATTGCAAACTTGGGCAGCCTTCACCATTGGCCATGACCACGACACCCCCGAATCGATTCATAGATTGCTGGATTTTTCTCTAAAAAATCGCTTCACCTTTGCAGCTTTCAATGTGCTGATGCCTTACCCCGGCACACCCCTTTACCAGCGTTTGCAGACCGAAGACCGCCTGCTCTATGATGGTCAGTGGTGGCTGCATCCGGAATATCGTTTCAACTACGCCGCCTTCCGCCCTGCCAGGATGAGTGCCGATGAGCTTACTGAGCTGGGGTTCCATTGTCGCAAAGAATTCAACAGCGTCAAGAATATCATTTGGCGGGCGCTCGAGCCGCGCACCAATTTGCGTTCGCTCTATCGTTTTGCTATTTATGCCATGTACAGCCGCTTGTTCCGTCAGGAGAGCTTCAAAAAGCACGGCATGTACCTAGGGCTGGAGTGAACCATGAAATTCAGTTTTGAGCTTGCACAACCCTCCGATGATCCTGCCCTGCGCAAACTACTCGCGGAGACCCCCATGCCGGGGCGCATCACAGTCGCATTTGAGCGTGAGACGAACTATTTTGCGGGTTGTTCCACCATGGGGCCCTTCTGGCAGACCATCATTTTTCGGCACACCGCCAGCCAAGAGATTGCTGGCGTGCTCTGCCGGGCTGTACGCTCACACTTCATCAATGGAATTCCTCAGGATTTGGGATATGTGGGACAGATCAGGATCGCAGAAAAATATCGTAGCCTGTGGTTGCTCCATCGGGGATTAAGCTTCTTCCAGGAATTACACGCCGACGGGCGCACCCCAACCTATTTGGGTGTGATCTCCGCTGAAAACCGAATCTCACGCGGAATTTTAGTGGAGCGTCGCCGCCGGAATTTTCCCTCAGCCCGAGAGATCGCCCGCATCTACACCTTGGGAATCATCCTGCGCAACCCGATGAAAGCACTCCCTTTTGATGGGAAAATCGAACGCGGCTCCCTCAAAACCCTACCGGAGATAGTCACTTTTCTGCAGGAACACGGTCCTCAACGGCAATTCTTCCCCGTTTATTCAGCGGCCGATTTCACCAAGGGGGAGATTACCCGTGATTTCGACACTCGCGATTTCATCGTTGCTCGCAGGGATGGTGCAATTGTTGGGGTACTCGGTTTGTGGGATCAGAGCGGGTACAAACAATCCATCGTACAAGAATACGACCGCTCATTGCAGTTGGTGAAACCATTTTACAATCTGGGTGCTCGTTTGCTGAGAGCGCAGCCCCTGCCCAACCTGGGGGAGCACATTCACTCCGCCTATGCCAGCTTCATCTGTATTGCCAATGATGATGCCGATGTATTCGCCGCGCTTCTGCGAGCGATCTATAACTTGGCAGCCGAACGGAGTTACGCTTATTTGATGCTGGGACTAACTACTGTTGATCCTCTACTGGCTGTGGCGCGCAAATACCCTCATATTAAATATCACAGCCAGTTGTATCTGGGTTCTTGGGAAAGTAAAAATGACGGGCTAGGGCAAAAACTAGACGGTCGGTTGCCATATATCGAGATAGCAACGCTATGAAAATTAGCCTAAATGACTGAGACTTTTCACCGCCGATAAAACGTGCATCAAAGTGTGCGATGTCAAAGCATTTTGGGAAAAAGTAGTATTTGCTGAGAGACACTTTTTAGATGTTTTCCTTGGTTTAAAAGCACCAGCTTCGGGTTGAAGGAGGTGCTTTTTCGCATCCTATTTTGGAGACGAGATTCATACCTACGACTCTAGGGTTACAAACCCTTCCATACCTCAGTAGTCTGTGACCCGGAGTTCGTAGGTTTAGCTGCTGAATTCGCTTAGATGTAAGCAAAAAAGACACCTCTTAGGTGTCTTTTTTCGTAACGGGGGAAGGACTCGAACCTTCGGCCTCCAGGTTATGAGCCTGACGAGTTCGGTCATTTATATGAGCTATTTACGACCTGCTGATCGAAACAAATTAGGATTTACATAAGCTATTTATTCTTTTCGAAGTAGTTTTTTTGGGTAGGGTCTTGAAACAAGTGTTTTAGCTCGGATATGTCTTTTAGTTTTTACATGCTTTTTGTCTGTTCTCAAAATCTTCGCTGAATTAGTTGATGGAAAATATATCCGATCTTTTGTCCCAACTTAAGTAATTGCTGTTGAAAATAATAAGGCGTATTGTATAATCACAAATAATATTCAAGAGCGGGGTATCGGAGTATAAGCAAGGCAAAGGCTGCTTGAAAACATAAATTGCCAAAGGATGAATTGTGATGACTCGATTCCCCAAAAAACGAAATTCCAAAAAAGAAGTTTTGAAAAGCATGCGTGTCGCGCGCGATCAGGATGTAAAGTGGGAAAAAGGGAGGGCGTTTGGCCTGATCTACCACATCAACGAAGAAATCGATTCCCTTTTGAAAGACGCTTTCATGATGTTTTTCTCTGAAAATGGTCTGAATCCGACCGCCTTTCCCAGCTTGCGAAAATTTGAAACCGAAGTAGTCTCAATGACCGCTTCGCTCTTGCACGGCGATGAAAAGGTCACGGGAAATATGACATCCGGTGGGACGGATTCCATTCTCTGCGCGGTCAAAACCGCCCGTGATTGGGCAAGGGATCACCTTCCACTAGCAACCACCCCCGAAATCGTCCTTCCCCGAAGCGGACATCCTGCCTTCGAAAAGGCAGCACATTATTTTGGCATCAAAACTGTTTTTGTGCCCGTCGGCGACGATTTTCGTGCCGACGTAGATGCGATGCGCGCCGCTGTGACGCAAAATACGATCCTGATGGTTGGCTCTGCACCTGCCTACCCACACGGCGTTATTGATCCTATTCGCGAGTTGGCAGCCATCGCCCAAGAAAAAGGGATACTCTTCCATACCGACTCCTGCGTGGGTGGTTTTATGCTCCCCTTTGTCAAGAAACTGGGCTACCCAATCCCTGATTTTGACTTTAGTGTGCCGGGCGTAACATCCATGTCTGCGGATCTGCATAAATATGCGTATGCGGCAAAAGGTGCATCGGTTGTTTTATACCGGACGCCAGAAATTCGTCGTTACCAGATGTTCGTTTCCACCGATTGGTCGGGCGGAATTTACCCATCACCGACCATTGCAGGAACCCGCCCCGCTGGCCCAATCGCGGCAGCGTGGGCGATTTTGAACTATCTCGGAGAGGAGGGATACCTCGAAATTACAGAGATAGTCATGCGTACTGCGCAAAAAATACAGGCAGGCATCAATGCCATTTCGGGCATAAAAACCCTCGGCAAGCCAGAGATGAGTGTTTTCGCGATTGCCTCCGATAATCCATCTATTGAGATCTACGAGGTTGCCGATGAACTCCACGAACGCGGCTGGCATCTGGATCGGCAGCATTTCCCAGCTAGCTTACATATGACCGTTAATTATATGCACGCTGATGTTGTGGATGAATTCCTTGCCGCTTTGACCGAGTCGGTCGATGTGGTGCGTCGCCCATCATTTCGCAAAGTAGCTTCTCGATGGGTGATTTCAATCACCGATTTTCTCGTACGTATCTTGCCTGAAACCTGGGTGACGTCGATCATGGAGAAATTCTCTGCCCTTTTGGGCGGCGGAGGCGGTTTACCCCAGCGCATGGCGCCCATGTACGGATTAATTGGCACGCTCCCCAATCGAGGAGATTTAAAAGAGTTGGTGTTAGATTTGTTAGACGGATTGACAAGAGAAGAGTAAACGCGCTTTCCCATCCCCCCGCATCAAAGGAGTCATCATGTCTGAAGCAATCACTCTCTCAACAAATGAACGTATTCCACTTTGGAAAAAAGTCATCTTTGGCTCAGGCGATTGGAGCATTGCCAGTTTTGGCACGCTCCGTCAGATTTTCTACGCGATCTTTCTGACTGATGTTGTCGGTCTTGATGCAAGACTCGCATCGGTTGCTGCGCTCCTCGGCGTCATCTGGGACGCCATCAACGATCCGCTTGTCGGGATGCTTAGCGACCGCCTAAAATCGCGCTGGGGACGACGACGCCCCTTTTTGCTCTGGTTTGCCATTCCCTACGGACTGGCATTTACCCTCTTGTGGTGGGCGCCTCCCTGGCAAAACCAAATAGCCTTGGCTATTACAGTCTCTCTGGCGTATATGCTCAGCGATACGCTTCAGACCTTCATCTTTGTGCCGCTTTACGCACTAACGCCCGAAATTACCCTTGATTATGATGAGCGCACCTCACTTACGGGTTATCGCATGTTTTTCAATCTTCTTGCTTCATTGATCACCGCAGTTGCTGCCCCTGTAATTGTAGACATGGTACTGGCCTCCGGAGCAACTCAACAACAAGGCTACCAGATCGTCTCCGCGCTATTTGGCGGGCTGGCGATTATTCCGATTTTGTTAATTTTCTTTACCATCAAAGAGCGAGAACGAAGCGAGGAAGAGATCGAGCAGGAACAGCATACGCCCTTTGCCGATGTCATCCGGACCACGTGGCAAAATGTCCCTTTCCGTTTTGCAACCGGCATTTATGCACTCAACTGGATCACTTTCGACCTTGTGGCGCTCGTACTCCCCTTTTATCTGACTTACTGGATCGCAGGAGGTAATTTGCTCGCTAAGTCACTGGGGTTGCCTCTTGAATCAGCAGTCTTCGCGTTTTTGCTGGTCACCTCTGTGCTCGTACTTCCATTTTGGGTATGGCTCGCTCGCAAATTGGGCAAGCGGCAGGCTTACATGATCGGGATGAGTTTTTGGACGGTCGTTTTAATGGTCATTTTTTTTATTCAACCCGGACAAATAACAATCATGCTGGTTTTATCGGTGCTAGCTGGGCTTTCAGTCTCCACCGCGCACGTTCTTCCTGATTCTATTTTCCCTGACGTGATCGAGTGGGATGAACTTCGTACAGGGCGTCGCCAGGAGGGAATTTACTATGGGGTCAAGAATTTTATCCGTAAACTGACCGGCGCAGTCGCCATCTTTTTGGGTTTGCAGGTTTTGGGATGGTTTGGTTACCAATCTCCACCGGAGGGAGTGACACAGTTTACCCAGCTTCCTTCTGCGTTGATGGCAATGCGCGTTCTCATTGGCCCTGTCGGTGCGTTGATGTTGATCGGCGCCATCCTGATGGCATGGTTTTACCCACTCACCCGTGAGCGCCATGCGCGGATACGGCAACTTCTGGCAAAGAAAAAAGAACAGTCTTCAAAACACTAATGGAGTGATCGGTCTGTGTAGAAGCATCTAAGTTGCCTTGATCGTTGCCAAGATTGCTACTACCCTTTTAGCGAGGTAATTTACCTCCATTAAGATAGATGACGAGTTAAAAGTGCGTCAGAGAAGTTGTGCTTTGTAAAATGGCTTCCACAAGGCCGGAAACTCATAACCCAGAGGTCGCAGATTCGAGACCTACCCCTGCTATCTTATCGTTTTATTTGGTTTTGAGAAAATTCTGTTGAAATAGGAAATTTGCATTTACATAAGCTATTTTGAGCTGAATTATATGGTTAAAACAACGATACTCTCACTATACTAAGGACAGCATCAATCATACGAGAACGTTGTTATTGGCAGCAACAACTTGGCAGTAAGGCAATGCCCGCCTTAGTTTACCAATCACAAGCAATACTCTTTTGTGCATTATCACCATGTCTCTGTTTCTACGATTTTTTCCACACACTTCTGCCAGGTAGGTATTCCTACCAATGAGGCCAACAGAGGAGCAAGAGCGCAAACTACGAGTAGGCCTTCTTTCCTGTTGAGTTGCCTTCCCCCGCGTAAACACTCACGGATGAAGTGTTCTTTGAGCATTGGTTGAAATTTTTGCAAGGAATTGATGCAGATTTTTAGCGTTTTAGGGTTTTCAAGAATTTCACAAAATATGGATGCGACTAAGCTCAGAGCTTTTGTAGTCTGTGGAGAGTTGTGTTTCGTTAGACTAAGCCCTCCCAAAAATAGTTCCGTACGGGATTTGCATTCCTTTAGTAAATCTTGTGCCTCCCTCTCCATTCCATTATTAGTTAGCGCGTGTATTACTATTAGAGAGATTTGCGGCCGATCACGGTCGCCAACCAATGTGGGGATTTGTTTCGTTTCTTCTATCATGTCTCGGCTAGAATAAATGTTGGCAATTTTACTAAGTGTTTCTACCGCTACTTCTCTAGGGGGAGTATTCATGGTTGTTGATAAGCTAGAAGGCATCGCTTTAATTATCGGAATGGATTTGAACTTGGGAGTAAATATTTGCCTGTTATGTAACCCCAACAGCACTTTGCTCTGATGAAGCAGAGCATTCGCTCGGATATCGATCTCATCACTTCTAAGCCCTTTGCCAAAAAGTCCATCTCGCGGTAATGTCATGCGAACAATCTCGGACATTTCGGCTAGAGCTTGGGCTTTGAAATATTTCCAATGGATTGCTTCTACTGCAGGAGGGTAAATACTATTACCAGGCTTGAGATAGTCTCCAGTTCTGGTCAGGCCGACAGCGATCTTGGCGAGCGCTCGATCTACAGCTATATTACCTGGGCCAGCAACCTTGCGCATTTGCTTGAACATTGTCAACAATACATCCCGATCTTTGAGGTTGCAAGCTGCTCGAGCCAAGGCCGGCCAGGACCACATTTGTGCCATTTTGTTTTTATCTACCCATGCCCTTGTCAATGCATATACGCGTCGGGCAAGTTCAAGCCACGGAGAATTTGGTTCCTCTACTATAGTGCTCCAACACTCCACAATCTCTGCCAGTTGATCTACTGGTTGGATTTGCGAACTCGCCCCCTGCAAAAAGGTTGTGGTAAATCTGGTAGGTAAGATGTTTTTCTGCTGTAGGAAAGATAATCGACTTTCAATTTCTGTAAAGATTCTTTTTGCACTTCGAATATCTTTTTGTTTCGCGGCAGCCTGACTCAAACTTACTAGTGCTGATAGGTTGAGCTCTAATCCAACCTTTTGCATCCAATTGATTGTATCGGTTACGTCCCAGTCTTCAGAGAAAGATCGGACTAGTGCTGCATACTGCACGCAATGATTGATTTGTTCTTCCTCGGCAATATAGTGAGCCAAGGAAAAAATGCGAGGGATAATGGTGCGTGCCTGCTCCGGATCAGCCACAACTAATGATTTGGTGATCTCTTCCAAGGCAATTTTGCGAGGGCCTGGAGATTTTATTTTCTTTACCAGATTGCAAGCCTCTTCAAACTGTCCTAGCTGGCAAGTTCCCTTTACAAGAGATAAAAGGGCTTCATTACAGTTGCTGGGGTCTGTGATTCTTTCTAATTCCGACAAAGCACCCTGAATATCGCCGGCTTGTACCTTAATCTCGACGAGCTCAGCAAGCATCTCATCTGTACCAGTACCTTCCATATCCCAAAATTTCCAGCCAGCCACCCGCGAGCCTGCATTTAAGAGCATCGGCAACAATCGGGGAGAGCGATCTCCCTTTGTGTGCGGAGAACCAGAATCAGTGAAAAGCAGGCTTTTTACCTCGCGTGCAACCGCTTTTCCAACCCGATTGCTCTCACTCTCCAGGCGATCCCATAGGATGCGGCCTTTATCAGGGTGATGCTCAAGCAACCCTTCCACCCCAGCCAGCATGATCACCATTCGCTCCCAGCTTATCCCCAAAACACCTCCGCCTGCGCGTTTCAATGCACTCTCTGCCTTTATTGCAAACCAATCCTTCAACTCATCGACACGCTCATCCAGATCTCGCTCATTTGCGACCCGCATTTTTTCATCTTCGGGAGGAGATAGCGTTATCTGAGCAATGTACTCAATGGTATCAATATCACCCACCTCTCCTGCTGCCCGTGCCATTGACTCTCGAATGATAAGCGTATCTAATCCGCGTTGATGTTGTGCAAATATAATCTCCATAGCTGCTTCTAAACAACCTTCCTTGGTCATAGCAGAAGCCAGATCATTGGAGATTGAAATGGAAAATTTATGTTGGGCTATAATCTTATCGAGCAGAGGGCGATCCTTCTTTGCAGCGGCAACACCGGCAATTGTTGGCAAGGATTCATCATGCAACCACCCTCCTATTCCTAGGAGCCTCATTTTATTCGTACGATCCCATTCCAAAACAGCCAAGATGTAATCTGGCTGATTGAGGAGATCGTACTTACGCAAGGCTTGAGCAAATGGCCAAACTTGTGAAGCCAATATTTCCTTCAAAAACTGGATATCCATCTCGTAAATAGCCAGATAGTCGATCTGATGGGCGCTTCCAGCCACTAATCCCAGCGCTTGGGCCCTGGTTCGCAGGTTTGGGTCGGACAGTGCTATGGCCTCAGCCTGTTTCAAGACTTTTTGAGCTTGATCTATTTTCTTTTCTTTCCAGGCGGATACGGCTAGTTTGGTCAGCCTTTCACATTTGGCAAGTGCTTCAGCCTGCACTTCGGCATATGCCTGTGCCTGTTGGTAATTTTCAAGCTGAGAAAGTAAGATAACAGCTTCATGTGGAATATTCCCGGCATATGAGCGGATGGTCGCCTGCAATAGACTGATGACCGGCAAAATAGCCAAGCCCTTTTGATCGCTTTCAGCAGCCTTGAAAGCCCAATCTAGACTGCCTGAATAGGTCTGGAAACTGGAGTCAAATTCCCTTTGGGCATCATGCCAACCACGCGATATGGTAAGTTCGTACAGTCGCGAATAATATTCTGGTCCCAAGCGATAGAGGTGTTCCCCCATATGTCGTAATCCGTACTCGTCAAGTTTTACGTACGAGTTGATGGCGCTCATTCCATCCCCAGACTCCCCAAGTAATAACGCGCAATGATCTCATCAAAGCTTTTCAGATCGACCATCTTGCCCAAAAAGTCCTGAAAGCTGGTGTGATAAACACGATATTTCTCATCTGTTTCGGCCTGGCTTTCTTCCAGGAATTCCCTCCATTGGGCAATAGCTCGCCGGATATATTTACGCTCCTTACCAGTCCAATTATGCAATTGATCAATTGTCACCGGTTCGCGCACCACAGCCAACATACACACAATCGGGGCATATAGATCATCGAAGGCTTCTGGCTCAGCAATCTGCATACCGTTCCAATGCCCGCGATAATATGCGGCTAAGCCCAGAGGAAGTTTTTCAAACTTCCCATTCTGACTTTCTTCCAGATTGAATTTAAACTTTCCATCAGCTATTGCAGGTAACACGTAGCGCAGATAGATAAAATTTCCTTCGCTATATTTAGTCAGATTCTCGGTAAAAATCGCCTCGCTGATATCCTGATCTTTTATCTCAGCTTGCAAGCTCTCACTTGTATGCAAATAGCTTTCAATATAAGCCCTGATATCGAGTAAATTGCCATCAGAATCCGGCTCAAGAAAAAGCCTGTGCAGGTTGGAAACCTCTAATTTTTGATCATCAAGTGGGCGAGACGTGACCACAATATAAGCCCCATCCGGTAATGTCGGAGGCAAGTACAAAGCATTTACCCGTACAGGGAGATTGTCTCGCTCGGATTCATCCAGGGCATCCACGACCAGTACGACCGGATGATTTTCAGGATTGGCAGTGGCCTCTTCCAGGCATTGCAGTAAGAAATTGCTATCCTCAGTCGCATCTTCAGGAATAAACTTGTGCTTGAGGTCATATCGGGCGATAAGTTGGGCGCAGGCATTGGTCAAGAATTGGTGTGGCGTGCGAATATTTTGTGGTGCAATATTGAAATGGTGTGGATAACCGCGAGTTTTAATTAATTGAGATAATACTGCTGTCTTGCCAATGCCTGGTTCCCCAAGGATTAGATAGTAGCCTGACGCATTTTCCTGTAAAAACATATCTAGGGCTTCGAAAACAAATTCTCGACCAACAAAATTATTCGTTTTATCCGCGATCAACGGCTGAAAACCAATATGTTTGCTGGCTATGCCGGTATTTTCTGGTGTTTGAAAATATTGATAGATCTTGTTGTGTTCGCCAACAACTACCCCCTGAGAATTAGAGAGGTCGGCACCGTACTTGGATTGAGAATTGCTCATCAGAAGATCCTCCCCAGATTCACAGTTTTATAGAAGGCATATCAATAATAGAGGATTTCAGACATCCAGTCAATCAAAAAGATTGACGAACCTTTTCCAGTTCATCCCATATTTGCAGGGATAATTTCTCGTTCAGATGAGCGCACAAGTGAGGTACACAGGATCGCAATACCGCCCAAACTTCGCCCGTATGACGGGATTTACTTTGGTGGAGAGCTTTTACAGTGAGCTGCACGATCCCGTGAGGTTGAGTTCTTGTTTTTTCATCGGCCTCTGCCAGCAATTTAAGGCACAAAGAACGCTTCTCACTATAGGCTTCTGGAATCGTTTCCAACACATCTATTCCAAAAGTAATATGCCACTCTTTTGGGTCAGCGACCAAAATTGCGAGTGCTGCAAATAATTCCGCAACCTTTGTTGAAGGCCAGCCAATATATTTACCAGCCAAGAGAAGCTGATCAACCTGGGTTGGATCATCCCAAGCCAATTCGATTTTCTGTTCTTCTATACCTTCCCATGCCCCGAGTTGAAGAGCCTGCATAAAGAGTTGGCGTGCCTTTTCTCCTTCATTCAGTACAGCCCACCAGCCTGAGACCCAGAAAAGTCCCTCTGCATTGAGCCACTCGTCATCGCCCGCGAGAGAAATCTTCTGTAACTCACCAAGTGCATCCTTATCCTTTAAAATTGCCGCAAGGTTGGCAATAGTCCCGATTGCACGCGCAACTGTATTGGGGTCATTTTCCTTGTGTAGCAACTGGATTGCCTGAGTTAGCATTTTTCTGGCCCAATCCTCCAGACCATTTTCTGCTAAAGTCAATCCCAGATAAGCAATAGCATCAACATCATCTGGATCACTTTTTAAATAATCGAGAGCCTTCTTGACCGAATCGCGCACCTTGGGATGCTGAAGGTCATTATTTTTTATCCCATACCAAACCGCAAGTGCTCCCAATAAATTAGGGTGCTTTGAAACAACCTGAGCATCAGATGCGGTCTGAAAGAGACTCTCGGTGGCAGCCGGAACCATTGCATCCTCCCCCATCTGTAAAGCTGCTTTTGCGACTGCAACCTCCACTTCCGACCTTTGCCAGTCATCAGTTCGGCTTCGACTCCACGATAAAATGCTTGCCAATCTATCGCCATCCCTCTCATTACCAAAGCGCTGGGCAAAGCCAATCAACGCGTAAGTTTCATCCCAGTCATCTACGGGAAGTTCAATTTGGAGCGCTTGTGACACAGCCTGTTGCGCACGTGTCTCATCTCCCAACCAGAGGAAGGCCAGTGCACAACGACTAAGCCTTTCCCTATCGAGTTGATGATGCCACTGATCAAAATCCTCACGAAGCCCAGGTAATAGAATTTGAAGTTCTCCCCCCGCTGTGTCTTGGTGACTTCCCAAAATTAATGCTGCATATTCCGTGAGACGCTCTACTGATCCAGGGCTTTTCGAAATTTCTTCCAGAATTTGATGGCTAAAAATAGATAATAATTCCCCATCACCTTTGGCAAGCGCATAAGTGAGTCCAGCCCTTAATATCCAGGCCTTATTGGCAAGGTTTTCTTCCCGCATGAGCTCAAAAGCCGACTCTACTTGACCGCATAGGGCAAGGATTTCAGTCAGCTTTCTCAATGATTCGGAACCGGATAATTCCGCACGTAAACTTAGTGCAGTTTCCAAAAATAATGGGGAAACTTTCTGATAAATAACCTGTTGAGCCCCCACTGCTTCGTAAATGCCAGATAATAGATTATCAACATCCCCTGGTTCGCGTGCTGCTTGTATAGATTTCTCAACTCCCCCGACACTTGCCCATGCTTTTGCTAATGCGATCTGAGTAGTGGAGACCACGCCTTCTGCAAGATCGACCCCGCGTCGAACGCTATCGTCTATTTCCTGAGCAAGTTTTGCAGCTCGCCGAAATTTTCCAGTTTTGGCAAGGACATAAACAAATTGAGATTGGGTTTCAAAAGCATAATTAAAAAAATCGGCAGGAGCGTAAGCAAGAAAATTATAGGCTTGTTCCCAAACCTGATTGGCAAAAGCATGCTGATTTGTCTCAAATGCTCCTAAGCCAATCTGGATCATACATCTCGCCTGATTGATAATATCAGGAATTGTCAAAGCGCGGCGCAGGGCTTGTTCACTATCACCAAGTCGAGTTATAGCTTCAAGCATGCCTGGTGTCAGCGTTCCAGCAGACTGGCCCAGTCGTGCCGAAAGCCAAGCCAGCGCGCTGAGAGATGCCAGATGAAATTCGAGTAATTTAGGTTTTTCTGAATCTAATGGGTTGAAAACAGCCCCCTCAATAACCCTGAAAGCTAACTCAATATCTTCGTTTATCAGGCGAAGACTTGGGTCAAAACCACTTGAAATTTGGCGCCAATCTTGGCTGATTACCAAATCATATAGCTTACGCGTATTTTTCGTACGGGAAATATGAGCCACTAAGTGGCGCGCAGCGTATGGGTCAATCTCAGATCCCTTTTTCATGCTAAGTTTTAAACTCGCCAATAACGAATCTGCGAAAATCCTTGATTTCAATCTTTGATTCAGGTTTATCTTTTTGAAGCATCATCTCCCCCTTCTCAATTACTTTTTCTTTTTTGTTTTTCGTTCAGGTTTGTTAAAATTCATCGTAACCTTAGCATTATCCCCTTGAACAAACCCTTGCACATCACCTTCAATTTTCACATCGTACTTTGGCAATGACTTTTGCGATTGCATCAACTCAATTAATTTTTGAGCAGCCAGGAGTATTTCCTTGTCTTCCGCTGCCCCTGATTCTTGAATTGACTTTTCCAACGGCTTTTGCCATGTATTTGGATCCTTGGCATGGCCCTCTAAAACTGCCTTAGCCTTTGGATCCTTGCTGTTTTTTTTCTGCAACAAGGAAACCAAACCCTGATAAGCATCTTTGATTGCTGTCCCGGCTGTTTCTTGCAAAGCAGCCACAGCGCCTGCGGTTAAAGCAGAAATAATCAAACTAACTGGATCCATGTCTCCTCCAAATATCATTCAAGAAACGCACATAGTTCATCTAGCCTTACTGTACCATAATACTAATCATACCTGAGGATAATGTTGATAAGCGCAGCACTAATAAACTACCATTTACATGAGCTATTTTGGACTATCAAATTAGGTCAAAACCGGGGTTTGAGCCCCCGTAGGGGCACTATCATGTTCGGTAGTAAAGTAATTTCTATTCATTGGGAATAACGGATACTACCTTACAATCAAAACGTCCTAACGGGGCGTTTTATTTTCAAATATTATTGGGGGCTAGTAATCCAACGTTTTTAGAACCAACTCCAGAGCGGTTAGTATTTTCCCGTATTCTTTGCAGAACATGGAACCGATTGATTAAGAGAAATTTCACATACGTATATTATTTACTCTGCGGAGTAATTTGTTTGGTTTTTGAGAGAAGAATAACAGAACATTTGTTCTGTTATTTCCATACCTTCCACCCTGTAAGCTGTAAAGTAGCTGTAGGACTCACAAGCCAACATGTTCAGGCTCAGATAAAAAAGTTCGCCAATTCTCATTGTTTATTTTTTCCGACCACTTGTTGATATTCTTCAATCGAAATATCACCTTGCAATAGACGGTGAATAAACAGTCTGATACTGTCATCATCTTTCGGAGCTGAGATGCCATTTTGATATTTGGTATCTCTCTCTTCCATATGACTGTTTTTTTCAATACTTTCTTTAATCATGAGTAATATACCGATTTTTGATGTAAAAAGTTCGAATAAATCTTCGTACCCAGATCCAAATGCATTTTTTCGTGTTGTTGTAATAGTTAATGCACCAATAGAATTTGAAGATGCGGAAAATGATCTAAAAATGGGTATTGCTATCACTGAACCTTTCGCCTTGTCTCTAGAAGAGAGCCTTACCCATTTCTCGTAGTTATGATCATATCCGTTCTGCATATCTGGGATTGAGATTATTTCCGATTTGGAAATCGCATATCCAGCTAAACCAACAGGAGGGTCTTGGTAACTGAAATTATCTTCGATATACTTAATCGATGGTAAGGTCAATCCAGCTGAACTTACCATTTTAAATTTCCCACTGTCAGCTACTAACACAGCAATATGATTACCTGCATCTTCCAAACCCAATAAAGTAGATATTATTCTGAGTATATAAGTGATTGACGTGGAAATACCTTGGTATATTTCTGATTTGATTCTATTGTCAATTATTTGATCAAGAACCCAAGCAATCTGAAGGTCTATTTCCATACTGTTTTTTAGAATTATTTCACTAAATATTATTCCCCCACGGTCTCTACTCTTTGTAATCCCATACAAAACAATTAAGAAGGCGAAGTTAAAAAAGAGCAAGATAATATATGCTGTTAATTGATATCGTAAAACATATAGAAAAAGAATGGAACCTGTTGTCACCAATATTTCGATAATAAAAGTAAGTAGGAGTGGGCGTCTAACTTTTTGTGATCTTACTAGATTAATATAAGCTAAACCAATGGAAATATTAGAGAGCATCAATCCTAAGAATCCAATTGTCATCGGATATGAAAACCTTGTATTTTGATCGCTTTTGGGTACGTCAATAACTGTGCCTAATGGGGTTTGTGTTTGAGTAGGGATGGATGTTGCGGGTGATGTTGGAACTTTTGTATGCGGAGGAGTATTTGTAGAAGTTGAATTCTCAAATATTTGGACTGCTACAGCTGTTTGGGTGAAGCTAATGGGGATTTTGACTTGCAAATAATAGCTAGTGTATGATGAAATACTAACACCAATTAGACCAATAATAGCTGCGGTAACTAGGCCCCAAAATCTGTATTTTGCGGCCCTAAGATCAGTTTTTATTTGCTCAATAACTAGATCTTTAGCTATATCGTTATTATTATTTTTCTCAGATTGACGATCTTCTTTTTCGCTCATATTATCCCTATAAGGAGTAGGTTTTCTTCTGAATAGTTTGATTTTTATAGGCTCTTGTCGTTTATGCTAAGGCTATTTATCGTTATCTCAACTATCAATAAGACATCACCAAAAACACAATAACAACCACAACAACGAAAAGCCACCCTAACCATTCTGGGAAAAGGCCATCATTTTTTTGATTATTTATTTTTTTCCAAGTTTTGCGCTTTAGGTCATGTTTTCCCATATCCTATTTCTCCCTTAAGTAACTCTATGCGGTTTCATTTACTTTAGCTTCTATTTTTCTACGCCCGCATTTATTGCACATAGCATTGATATCGACCGTCAAGTTTTTTCCAGCAAATTCAAAGGGGAGTTTTATATCGTGTTCTTTTTTATCATAACAAAACACACAATCAAAACCTTCTAAGGAGTCCACCGTTTTTAGCACACTGTTGATTATTCTTTCCATATCTTCGGTAGTTTTGTCACGCTCTGCTTCTAGTTTGGCAATTTTTTGCCGATTTTTCTTTTCATCAGAATACAAAACCGCTAATTCTTCAGAAGCTAATTTATATCTATTTCTATCTTCAGCAGTTTTGTCACGATCTGCTTCTAGTTCGACAATTTTTTGCCGGTTTTTCTTTTCATCAGAATACAAAATTGCTAATTCTTCAGAAGATGCTTTGAGTC
>Ga0233431_1001393_pt1 | contig 42245 bp, 48 predicted proteins | sample SI_118_April2016_FD_179867 | JGI IMG/M metagenome (GOLD analysis project Ga0233431, IMG submission 179867) | Seawater microbial communities from Saanich Inlet, British Columbia, Canada - SI_118_April2016_200_MG | ecosystem: Environmental > Aquatic > Marine > Inlet | place: Canada: British... | reverse complement strand
TAAGAGGTGTTACTCTTTATTAGAAGTATATAATAAGTGTATGAGTAATTATGATCAGCAACAGACAAGAAGTGATTTATCTAATCGTTATATAAAAGTATTTAAAGATCTTTTTAAAAAACCATGTGAAATAGAGCGTGAAAGTTGGCAATCTTGTATAACACACGAAAATGCCAGACCATGGTTATTATTTATATATGGAGCTATGACTGTTGTTTCTCTTTATAAAATTTATAGAAATATGAGAGCTAAGTCTGCTCGTATTACGTTTAATACCAATGTGTCATTAAAACGTCGAGCCTCAAATTAGTTTATCCTTGACTCTGAAAAACTTGATCAGATTTCAAGTAATGATGAATTATGGAAGATGAAATTGATTAATGTAAGTATTTGTTATTAAGTGATATTTATTTTTAAAATAAACTAAAACATTTAATTACTATTTATAATGAATTTTTTTATATATTAAATAATTTTTGTTCTCATTATAATATTGTTATAAGTTTTTATCTATAGAGGTGATAATGATAGGAGAAAATTCAGTTCAATCTTCAGGAGGGCTCTCTTGTATGACTGACATATCAGGAAAGGACTTCTCTGATATTGAATTCTCTGATAAATTAATAGAAGGCAGCAATTTAATAGCATCTGTTTTTTCAAAGATTGTGGATGCGAATTTTTTGCCATCTTTAACTGAGTCTTTGCAGAAAATTCATCCTCTAACATATAAAGTAGGATCTAAGGATATAGCGTCTATTGAATCGGCAATACAATCTGATATGTGGAAAAACCTTGATTTTGGATATAAAGAAGTCGCTATAAAAGGTCTGGCTAGTGCTGTTGCTCATTATGAAACTCATCTAGATATTACTCAAAAAGCTTTGCACTTATTGTCTATATTGGCAGAAAAAGATAAGTGGGATCAATCCGATGATCATTTTAATGATTATTTACTAAATCTTTTTAGAGACATTTCCTTCTTTTATTGGCTTATGAAGCCATTAGATTCACAAGAACCATTAAGATTTGCTTTAGAAAATCAGATGGGACCACATTTTGTTGGAGATGAGATGTATGAAAAAGGTTTGCAATTTACAGAAAATATGAGAGCGGAAATTATTATTTTTCTTATTATGTTAACTGTAGGTGGTAGGATATTTTTGGGTGAAGATCACAAAAAAATAATCAGAAATGTATTTTGTTCTTTTATAGAGAAATTTGTTTCTTGATTTTATAGTTTTATATCTAAAATGATCAAAGCCTTTCCTTTTTTCAAAGAAATCTCAAGTTGATTTGAAACTGTCTTATTTCTTAATCCTAAAATACCATTTATATGTAATGTGCTATTTAAAAGTTCCCATTCTAATCCCTTTGTCGAAAGAATAATTTCTTCAAAAGCTATTATAGATAAATAAGATCCTTTGTTAACTGTAAGTTTTAGGTTGTTTGTTGTAGGAATGCCTAGTTTTACACCTATTTCAAGATCATTGTTTTGATATGTGTCTAAGAAATACATAGGAGTTTTTGAAGAGTGTTTTATCATAACTTGCATGTTGCCTAAAATATGATCTATTTCTCCTCCGTTTGCACCTAAAACAAGAGTAGGGGATAGTGATTTACTATTAATAAATAAAAGACATTTTTCAAAATCTGTAAGATTTTGGTTTGTAACTTTTATTATATTAGTAATGTTGGCTTGTTTTTTATAAGAGTCTAGATCGCCTATTACATAATCAGGGGAAAGTCCTAATTTATTCATTTTTTTAGCAGCCCCATCTGATGCTATAAGGGGAACTTTGGTATTTAATACATTCAATATCTTTTTATCAGGCATGGTTCCATTTAAAAAAAGGATGCTTTTATGTGAGTTAATTATTTGATGTGTCATAACGTGTTCTTTTGGGTTGGTAACATATTTTTAAAATAAGCAGAATAAATGAGAATATTGTCATTATTATATTAGTAATCCATACTGATATGGTGTTAGTTAAAATCCCATATAGTACCCAACTTATAGAACATATGGTGAAATTGATTAACATAAGAAAAGATAGGTCTTCTACTGATTTAGTTTTATAAGTTCTATATATTTGAGGTAGTAGTGATATCGTAGAAGTAAAAGATGCAATAAAGCCAACAATGATAACAACCATTTAATCCCTCCGCTAGAATTATCTAGATCAGGTTTGTCGGGTTAGCACATACGCTTCTCAGCTAAAAAAAGCACCCCGTTAAAATTTATTAACAAAATAGTAATCTATTTGAATGTTTTATGTAAATCTTACACTTTAAAAGCATATTAAAGTAGCCTTTTTTAGATAACAAATAACTGTTTTTAGTTATTTGTTTCTCCCAGTTCTTTATTTCTTTGTATAGCAGATTTAATTGCATTTTTTATAATTTGAGGCATATGTTCTTTTTCAAAAATTTTTATAGCTTCTGCTGTTGATCCTTTAGGGCTCATAACCTTTTGCAAAAGCTCTTCAGGAGATTTATCTGTGCTTTGTAATAGTTTAATAGCGCCACTGCATGTTTGTATCATTAATTTCAAAGCAGTTTTTTCATCGAACCCTTCTTGTATTGCAACCTTTACTAAAGCTTCTATTATATAGAAAAAATAAGCAGGTCCAGAGCCTGATAAAGCTGAAATGCTATCAAACATATTTTCTTTTATTTGAATAGTGGTTCCTAGAGAATTGAAAAGGTTTTCAACTTGTGAAATATCTATGTTAGAACATTTTTCATCTATGCAGATAGCTGTAACTCCAACACATATAGAAACAGGAGTGTTAGGCATGGCTCTTATAATATGACCTTTGTTATTTAAGTGTGTTTTTAATGAGCTAAGAGCAACGCCGGCTGCTATGCTGACAATTAAGGAGTCTTCATTTATATATTTACCTAGAATATTTAAAAGATCTTTAATATCCTGAGGTTTTACAGCTATAACAATAAGATCACAATGAGCAAGATCTTTTAAATAAGATGTAAACTGAATGCCCGTAGAATCTTCAATATGAGATTGTAAATCTTTATTTATTTCATAAGCTAGTATGTCGTTTTTGGTAAAAACTTTTGATTTTAAGGCTCCATAAATTATAGCAGAGCCCATATTGCCGGTTCCTATAACACCTATTTTTTTATTCATCTTTTAGCTTTTTTTTCTTAAAAATAATATAAAAACAACCTTTAGGTAAAGGTTAAAGATAAGAAAAATTAATCATCTGTATTTAAAATGGAAACTAATGAAAGCAATGCTGGCGGAGTTTCTGGTCTTATTATATAAGAAAGCTCTTCTTTAGAAGTTTCTCGAGGGATCATTCCTATAGAACTGTAAAAAGAAAAGGATCCGTCTAAGGGTTGTAAGGTAAGTTCTCTTTTTTTTAATTTTGAAGCTATTTGATAGCATTTTAAAACGAGAAGCTTTCCTCCTCCTTTGAAAATAGAATCTTTATATTCTGGTGGAACTGATGCATGCATGCGTATATTCCAAGGGGCTGAAGCTAAGTTAGCTAAATATAGTTCGTTTTCTTTTATATCAAAAGCTGCTATTGCTTGAATGTGGTCGTTTATCCTAAGAGCTAGTATTTCTTGTTTTTTTGAAGTTGTTGTTTTTAGTTTTTGGTCTATTCTTGATTGTAAAAAGCAAATAACATCTTTATATTGAGATCGTGTATTACAATCTTCTTCAAACTTTTTTAATCTCTCTTTGCTTTCATCCTTATGGATTCGAGAGATTCCAAGTCTGGTTTCTATGGCTTCTTTCCATATTTTTATTGTATTTTTTACGTGTTCAAGACTTTCTTTTGTTTTTATCTCTAAAGCTTCAATAGAAGGGGGCTTGTCCGATAAAGGAATAAAATGAATTGCTGTGCTCATATTAATTAATTGGGTTTTTTTTAAAAAAGATTATTAATATTATAACAGATAATATAATTTAATTACTAGTTGAAAGACGTCTGCTAGTACTGTCTAAATGGTTTGTTGTTAGTTTCTTACATTAGAGATTAAAGGGTTTTATTTTTGTAAATCATTTATTATAAGCAATTTATATTTTAATAAAATATGGTTATAATTTTTTTTAATTATAAATGGTAAAAGATATAATAAAATGACTTTAGTATCAAAAGCTTCAATCATTGAAAGAAAAAACGAGTAATCAGGTTATCTTGCTAAAGTTAGTAGCGTTGTTGGGGGGGGGGGAATCGTCTAGTCCAGTAGTTCAACTACAAAAAATGTAAAAGAAGAAAAATCTATAAATTCAATAAATTTATAACTTAAAAATAAAGATTTAGTTATAACAGAAAAAAAAGGTTTTCTTTATGATTAAATCTATTCCTAAAGGTGCTGGGTCATTATTTTTCATCCAACTTTTTTCGACTTTTGGCTTTTCTATACTAATGTCTACCTTGGTTTTATATGCTACAAATCAATTAGGACTATCTGATTTTATAGCTAATAGTATTATTGGAGGGTTTTTAGCCTTTAACTTCTTTTTGCATTTAGTTGGTGGCGCTATGAGCGGACAATTATTTAGTCATAGAGGTCTTTTTATTCTAGGAATGATTAGTCAGGTTATCGGAGCTTATATTATTTCACTTGGATCAGTTCTGTCTCTTTATTGGGGACTTGCTTTTTTTCTGGCAGGATCCGGTTTGAACGTTACCTGTTTAAACTGTATGTTAACACAGCTTTTTGAACCTAATGACAGCCGAAGAGAATCTTCTTTTTTATGGAACTATAGTGGGATGAATATTGGCTTTATGATTGGTTTTTTTGTGTCAGGGGTTTTTGAGCTTAGAGCTATGTATAGTCAACTATTTTTAGTAGCTGCTATAGGTAATGCTGTTGCTATTATAGTTGTTCTTGTAAACTGGCCTAAATTAAAAGATATTCATACATCTTATTTATCTAAATCTTTCAAGAAAAAAACTTATTCTATTGTTTTGACTTTATTAATAGTTCTAACTCTTGTTTTACTTCTTCGTTGGTTGTTGATTTATGTTACATTTAGCAACCATTTAGTACTCTGGGTTGGAGTTTGTATTTTTTTTACTGTGGCTTATCTAGGTGTAAAACAGAAAAGAGAGAACAATCTATCAAGAATCTTTGCTTTTCTGATTTTAACCATGGCTGCTTTGATTTTTGCTGTTTTATACCAAATGACTCCAATGGGGCTTATGCTTTTTATTGAAAGAAACGTAGATAGGTTCGTTAATGGTATAGAACTAGCTCCTCAATGGTTTAGTAATGTAAATACCATTGTTATTATTATTGGAGGTCCTTTAATGGCCTTTTTTTATAAAAAACTTAGAAAAAAAGGTTATAATATATCTGTTCCTTTGCAGTTTTTTGTGGCTCTTTTATTAATAGGTCTAGGATATATTATTTTGAATATTGGCATATTTTTTGCGAGTCCTGAAGGGTATGTGAATTTTTTATGGGTAGTAGTGAGTTATATTTTTCAAAGCTTTGGAGAGCTTTTCATAACGCCTATTGGTTATGCTATGATAGGACAGCTCATTCCTAAAAAATTGCAAGGATTTATGATGGGGGTATGGATGATGTCGCTTGGTGTTGGCGCCGTTATATCTTCTTTTTTCTCTAGATTTGCTTTGAAATCTTTATCTGACAATCCATTGATATCTAATATCAATTTCAATCATACTTTTTTTACTTTGGGTTTGTTAGCGATAATAGGAGCTTTGATATTATTTTTTATTTCCAAGAGATTAAATAAACTGATAGATATCAATCCAAAATTCGAAGAAACAACATTGCCTCATTAGTTCTTTTTTTATGATGTTAGTTATAATTGCTTAGTTTTTCTTTAAAAAAAACAGTCTTTTCTTTATTGTCCTTTTCAATTTTTTTATAAAGGAGTGTCAGATGTTAAGTAGATTATTTTTTTCTTTACTATTTTTCTTTTCATGTTTTTCTTCTTATGGTTTTTCAGAAAATGTTTTTAAGTCTAACAAGATGTTTAATTCTGTATTAGCTCAGCTTCCACCTGTATATTTTTCAGATGATTCTTATCATAACGTGATTTCTGTTTCTGCTACGGGAGATTCTTTGTGTATTGAAGATGGTTCTGTTTGGAATACTTTTTCTAATCAGACAGATGTTACTACTTGGCATATGGATGATGTTCTTGTCATTACCCCAAATTACAATTATTTTTTCTATACCAATTATAAATTTAAAATTATCAATACCATAACTAATGAATACGTCTATACAAATATTCATTTAGGTCCATATGTCGATAATGAAAATGCTCATATAATTCATAATATCATTTTTTATGAAAATAGAATTGTACTAAATAATGGATCAGTATGGGAAGTTTCTTCATATGATATGAAAAAAGTAGCATATAACTGGCTTGTAGGAGATGGCTTAATCATAGGTACTAACGATCAAAATTTCTCTTCTTATAAGTACATACTAATTGATGTAAACATGAATAATTTTGTTAAAGCTAGATATATAGGAGAAATAAGATGAGTATTACCCCTACTGTTTTACCTAGAGAAAGAGTAGATCTTGCTCAAGATAGAGATAGACCTGTAGATTATGCAGGAATTACTAAAAGAATCATGGCTATAGCATTGATTGTATTTACTGTTTTGACTTTTGTTTTTCATTTACCTGTTATGAGTGTCTTACTTTTAGAAGTAGCTGTAATAGGTGTATATAGTATGGCTTCATTATCGGTGTTTCATAGGATCCATTATTTCGAGAGAAGACCTTGGTATCATTATTTCAACCCTTTTTATTATTTTTATAGACCTTCTCCAATACTAGTTAACCCAACTCCTATAATTAGACATATTGACGATAGAAGGGTTCCTGTAGGAACAGGTGAAAGAACATTTGCTAGTAGACCTTGGTATCACCGTTATAACCCTTTTTCTTACCTTTCTACACCTTCCTCATCTGTTCATCATGCACCTACTCGTTTTTATCATAGAGAAGTGGATAGAAGAGTGCCTGTTGCAACAGGTGAAAGGACATTTGTAAGACAAGATCCTGTTTTTAGAAGAAGAGATCCTTTTGCAGAGTCATATCCAAGAGAGGACGTTCCTGTGACAAGACATGCTGTTAGAAGCGATGATTCTGCGCCAAGGGATAGATCATTTGAGGACAGAAGAGTTAGACCAAGTGCTCCTCCTCGTCCAGATAGAACCTCTCCGCAACGCTTTGAAGTGAGACATTCTTTTGACTCACGTCCTTCTCATATTGGAGGCTCAATTCAAACTGGACATGGAGATAGATATCCTGTTGGAAGAAGAGATAATACTCCAACAGTAGATGGCAGAGTGCCTGTTGGAAGAGGTAGAAGGTAAAACTTATGCCAATTTGTATTGAATACGCACCTGAACTTGTTTTAAGAAGCTTTTTTGAATATGAGAATAAAAGAAGAGAAAAAGAAGAATGTGTTCCTGAAAATCTAAAAGAAAATGAAATTTATAACTTTTTAAAACAGGGGCAAAAAGCTTATTGGCTAGAAGGAGAGCAAGCTTTATTAGAAAAATATAAAGATGGATCCCTTTCTAAACCTATAGCAAGTATTCAGATTTTAGAAGTTGTCCATTTTATGAAAAATGGACAGCTTTTTTCTAAGGGTAAATATAAAGTTATTAGTCTTATCCAAAAAGGAGATATATATTTTAACGGGTGTGAACCTGTTAATTGTTTTCACCTATAGGAGAAGGCTTCTTTCAAAAAAAGGATAAAAAATTTAATATATAGGAGAAACTGATGAGTGTTGAATCATTAAGTGAATATGGAAAGTGTGTAAGTATAGAAGCTGTTTATGATGTCGAAAGGAGGATTGATCTTTTATTTGTACAATTAGATGAATTTTTAGACATGATTCGAATGAATAAAATAGAAAGACCTTTAAGATTTATTTCTAATCAAATAGGCGAAATTAAAAAGCTGGCCAATAGTCATGTTGATGAAAATTTCAAGCAAGAAGTATATCTTGGAATATTACGTAAGTGTTTGGTTCTCATTAAAATAATAGATTGTCCTGAATATATTGTAGTAGTTAAAAATATGGCTATAGATGTGATTGATTTGATAGAAGAAGAAAATAAAGCAAATCCATTAAAACGTTTATGCTATGCTTTTATAGCGATCGGGAAGATTGATCAAGCATTAGAAATAGCTAATTTAATTTCAGATCCTAGAGAGAGAGAAAGCATGATATCACAGGTGACTGCAAAATAAATTTTCATTACACAATTTTTCTAGAAAAGCAAGCATGGGAAATTGAAAATTAGTCGTAAGTGATTTTGTTTTTGATAAGCTGGACTGTTAATATATTACAAATACATACTAAAACAATTCCTGTTAAACTTAATAGATCTGGAACGTTATGCCAAAATATCCAGTCAAAGATAAGACTGAAAATTAAGCTAGAATATAGTAAAGAAGATGTTACTTTAGCTGGAGCATAAGATGTAGCTCTTATTAATAATTCTTGGTAGATTGTTCCCAAAACACCAGCACTTAATAATAAGCATAAAGTGTAAAAGTCAGGCGTTTTCCAATCAAATAAAGCTATAAAAACACTTATTATAAATACGAATAAAAAATTGTAAAATAAACAGGCATAATGACTGTCTCTTGTTCTTAATATACGCAAAAGCAGTAATACTAAAGCTGCAAAAATGGCACCTATTAAAGGTAATATCGCAATAGGATTAAAAACGTCATATCCAGGTTTAATAATAAAAGAAATTCCTATAAACCCAATAAAAACCGCTACCCAGTGTTTCCAATCTACGTGTTGATGAAAAAAAATAAGACCTAATATTGGAATAAACAAAGGATTGGTCATAATAAGTAAATTTCCGGTAACAAGAGATATATATTTTAAAGAAAAATATAAAAGGAACATGATAAAAAGACCTGAGATGGATCTTAGAACATGTAAAAGTATGTTGTTCGTTTTTAATAATAACGGTTTACCTTTTATTTTTTTTATTCCAAGTATCATTAACACGTACAAAAAGCTTATTCCAAAACGAACAAAAATTATCATATTGATATTTGTACGGGATGAAGATAATTTGACACATAAAGCCATAGCGCTGAAAAATAAAGAGGCTAAAAGTATAAAAAATACAGCTTTTTTGATATTGAAATGATTTTCTTTTGCTTGCATTGTTATAAAGTTGTTTTTTTTCTTATAAAATAATGTAAAATTATTGTCTTGTTATAAAAAAAAGGTTTTTTTATGAAACTTTGTAGCGCATGTCTGTTAGGTATTACTTGTCGATATGACGGGAAAAGTAAACCATGTTTGAAAATTCAGAAAATGGCATTTGAAGAGAAGTTAGTTCCTGTTTGCCCAGAACAGTTAGGTGGTCTTTGCACACCGAGAGATCCTGCTGAAATAGTAAATAATCAAGTTATGACTGTAAATGGATTTAATGTAACTGAGCAATTTTTAAAAGGTGCCAAGATGGTCTTGGAAATAGCTAAACTTTTAAACATAAAAGAAGCTATCTTAAAACAGAAAAGTCCCTCTTGTGGGTGCAATAAGATATATGATGGGACTTTTTCTAATACTATTAAAAAAGGTTATGGATATACAGCCAAACTTCTTTTAGATAATGGTATTAAGGTTTTAACAGAGGAAGATTTTTAATTTATGACAAAAAGGATGAAATATGAAAAGTTATAGAAAAGAACTTATTTTTAACATTCCTAAAAGAGTAGGTTTTATTAATATAACTGAAGCTGTAAGAGGCTGTATTAAGGATAGTCAAATAAAAGAAGGCTTTGTTTTAGTCAATTCCATGCATATAACTTCTTCTGTTTTTATAAATGATGATGAGAAGGGACTGCATTTAGATTTTGAGAGATGGTTAGAGAAATTAGCTCCTCATGAACCTGTTTCTCAATATAGACATAACGTTTCAGAAGATAATGCCGATGCACATATGAAAAGAGAGATTATGGGGAGAGAGGTTGTCGTAGCTATTACAGAAGGGACGTTGGATTTTGGAACTTGGGAACAAATTTTTTATGGAGAATTTGACGGGAAAAGAAAAAAAAGAGTGTTAGTTAAAATAATTGGAGAATAAAGAAAAATTATCAATTTTCAATTGAGCTGTTTTTTTTCTATAAATATTGAAAAATTTCATTTTATTATATTAAGATGCTTTGCTTATACAGGAGCTGTTTATGGCATTTTTAGACGTTACGAATATAGGAACTCTTTGTAATATAATAGATTTTTTAAGATCTGAGTTTGATATTTGTTCAAGCATCGAAGAAAATCGAATAAATGATAAGTCTTATGACATGGGACCGGATGCTAGCTTTTTTCAAATGACTCAAGGATTACTTTTAGAAATAGATAATAAGACTTGTGCTGCGCGACGGTTATATACCAGGTATGGACAATGGACCATCATACATGGAGCTAGCTCAGGATTTTTTAAAAAGGTATTCAACGTTGTTAAAAAACAGTTACATCTAAAAAAATTCAAAGATTTCCCTGAAGAAGGAACCTCTCTTTGGGCTATTAAATCTTGGAAAGGTCAAGCAATTGAAGAACCTATAATGGCGAGTCCTATAGAGCGTTTTTCTGAAGAGTATGTAGATAAGACTTATATAGAATTTTTAAGTAGTTTGAAAGTTTAGTCTTTCCAGTTCCACCATTTTAATAAATACGGGGTATGCTTTTTTTCTTTAGCAAAGTATATAGCTAACCTAAATACATAAAGGACACATCTGTCTATATGTTTTTGTTCTATGTTGCAAAGCTTATTATATAAGTCTTCCGGATCTTTGTTATTAAGGTCTTTTAAAGAATAAATCCCAACTTTTAGCAGATCTTCAGCAATTGATGGACCTACTCCTGGAACAGTTTGAAGTTCTTTTGAAATTTCAGATTTTTCCATGACAATTAGCTTTAAATTTTTCTTTATTTATCTAATATAGCAATTATGATTAAAAAGAGCAAAAATGATCAAGAATATATCTGTGCTATTTTGGTAATATTTAGGTTTTGAGGTAAAAATGAATAAAAGTTATCAGGAAAGATTAAATATTGTTTTAACCTATATAGAAAATCATTTAGATGAGAATATTTCGTTGAAACAACTTGCTAAAATAGCTTATTTTTCTCCCTATCATTTTCATAGAATTTTTTTTGGAATGATGAAAGAAACTTTAATGAGTTATGTTAAGCGTTTAAAACTTCAAAAAGCTGCTAAAATGCTTATAAATACAAACATGTCTGTTACTGACATTGCATTTGATCTAGGTTATGAAAGTTTAGAAGTTTTTATAAGAAGTTTTAAGAAAAGCTATGGCATTTCACCTTTGCAATACCGTAAATCATCTAAAAATAGAAGTGATTTACCTCAAATGAAATCTAAAAATAAACCAAAGGATTTTAAGATGAAAGTTGAGATAAAAAAACTTCCAAACATGAAAGTAGCCTATGTTAGACATATAGGCCCTTATATGAAGTGTGAAAAGGCTTGGGCTAAATTAATGACTTGGGCTCATGTAGAAGGTCTCATTAATGATCAAACAGTTTACATAGGCATATGTCATGATGATCCAGAAGTGACAGAAGCGGATAAAATTCGTTTTGATGCTGCTATTTCTCCAGTTAAAGATAGTAAAGCTGCAGGGGAGGTTGGTATTAAAGAAATTAAAGAGGATGTTTGCGCAATGGCTGTTCATAAAGGTCCCTATGAAGATCTTTATAAGACATACGCTTATATCTGCGGAAAATGGGCCGTTGAAAAAAATATTGAAATAAGATCAGTTCCATCCATAGAGATTTATAAAAATGATCCTCATAACACCCCAAAAGAAGATCTTATTACTGAAGTATATGTTCCAATTATTAAGTAGGTTATTTCAAATATTGTATTTTTAACTGCATTAATACATGAGGGACTGGATTATAAGTTGGAACGAATGTTTCTAGTTTTTTAAAACCGGTCTTTTCATATACGTGGATCGCTTTTGTATTTGCTTTTTCAGGATCAATAAAAACATCTGTGACAAAAGAAAAATTTTGAACAAGAAATTGTTTAATCATGCTGTGAGCTAATCCTTTTCCCAAATAGTTGATATCTCCTATAAAAAGATCGAGTGTTATAGCTTTAGTAGATTCTTCAAGATACTTTGAGTAGGGTTTATCAGAAGGTGAAATAAAAGATGTCATTAAATAAGCAAAAGAAATTTCTTGATCATATGCTAGATAGTGAGTCCAAAGTGATTTTTTTGAATCTGCAAATTTTTCTAGATCCTGGATAGTATTTTCTAATCCTATTCCATAAAAATACTTAGCTACATGTTCTAACTTTAACCAACTTTTTATTAGAGAAACATTTTCTTTTGACGCTATTTCAAAATGTATTTCAGTGTTGTTTTGGTTTAAATTTGGCATATTTTTTTATTTATTGAATTTTTAATGTTATTATATTGTATTTATTAAAAAACTATCACAAAAATATGAGATATCCATTGATTGAGACAAAAAGACTTTATCTTACTAAAATCAAAAAAGAAGATATTCATGATTTAGCTAGATTATTATCTGATCCAGATGTGATGAGATATTCAGTAAAGGGAACATGTAGTCTTGAAAAAACAGAATCTATTGTAAATAATATGATTAGAGAAGAAGAAGAGCATGAAGTAAGTGTTTGCTCGGCATTTGAAAAAGCAACTGGAAAATGGATAGGTATAGTTGGTCTGTCTTGGGAAGATAATGAAGCAACTGTTTTATATAGGTTTTTTAAAGATTATTGGAATAAGGGTTATGCCTCTGAAGCTTTAGACGGGTTTTTAAAAAAAGCTTGTGAAGTTTTCGCAAATTTCCAAGCTTATGCTTACATAGAGAAAAAAAATATAGCTTCTTTAAAAGTTGCTCAAAAAGTTGGTATGAAACTGCAGAAGGAGACTGTTTTTCATAATAAACCTGTATTGCTTTATAAATTTTTAGACGAAATTTTTATAAAAGAAGCTGTGGAAAGTGATAAAGATAATATTTTGTTATATCTTAAGCCTTTTGTTAAATATTCTCTTTTTTTAGTAGGCAACTTAAAGGAAAAAGATTTCTCTTATTATTATATGGCAATAAAAGACTCTAAAATAATAGGGGTGGCTGCTTATTTTCCTGTTTTTAAATCATTTTCATTATTTTCTGAAGATGCAAAGGTAGCTGAAAAGTTAACAACTGTTATATCAAAAAAACATGATATCAAAGCTTTACTTGGAATATCGAAAGCAGCTAAACCCTCCTATGAAAAACTGATTAGCTTAGATTATAAACCGGTGGAAGATCCTGAAAATTTATTTATGGAGCTTGATTTAAACAAGTTTACCCCCTTTGAAATAGAAGAAGCTAATATCAAAATTGTAGATGAAAAAGATATAGATCAAGTAGCTTTTCTTCACCGTTATCTTAATAATAAAAATCCTTCAGAGTCTAAAATAACAAAAGAAGAAAGAGAAAAAATTCGCTTAAGTAAAATAAAATACTGCTTGAAGGTAGGTGATACTGTTGTATCAACAGCTATGAGTAATGGTGCTTTTTTAAATACTTTTCAAATACTTGGAGTGGTAACTCATCCAGATTATAGAGGAAAAGGATTTGCTAAAGCTGTTTGTTCTTGTTTGATTAAAGATGTAAAAGATAAATACGGAGCTAAACATGCTATTATTTTTACTGGAAAAGAAAATATTATCGCAAAAAGGTGCTATGAGTTATTAGGGTTTAAAGTAACTGATGAGTATTACCTAGCGATTTTTATCTAAAAGGAAGAACCTATGGATAATGTTTGTTCTAGTAAAAAACAGATATATCTTTTAGTTTTTCTTATTCCTTTTTTACTAGGGATAGGAATAGACCTTTATGTTCCATCTCTTCCTGCAATAGTAGACTATTTTCAGGTAAATAGAAGACTTGTGCAGCTAACAATTAGCTCTTATATGCTAGGTTATGGATCAGGACAACTTTTTCTAGGGGTATTCTCTGATAGTTTTGGCAGAAAGAGGATTTTGATTATTTGTAGTTTTGCTTACGGCCTTTTTAGTTTGTTGTCTGCCTATGCTTCAAATATTTATCTTCTGAACTTTTATAGACTGTTGCAAGGATTAGGAGCGGCTGGACTGGGAGTTGTTATTAGAGCTGTGATAACAGACTGTTTCTCTGGAATTTCTTTAAGGCATGCTATGACTTATTTAGCATCTAGCTGGGCTTTAGGGCCTATCATAGGTCCTTTTATAGGTGGGTATATACAGCAATATTTTGGTTGGCAAGCAAATTTTTATGTTTTTAGTGTTTATGGAATCGTATTAGGTTTTTACATTTTATTTGTTATTGCAGAAACTAATAATCACCTTCAACCTTTTCATCCTTTAAAAATATATAAAACAATAAAAACAGTGATAGTTAATCCTATTTTTATAATAGGAACGGTAATTCTTTCTTTTATATATGGGGTCTTAGTAGTTTTTAATATTGTTGGACCTTTCTTAATTCAAGTTATTTTGAAATATTCTGCTGTAACATATGGATACATAGCCCTGTCATTAGGAATAGCATATTTTGTAGGTATTATCTTAAATAAAATATTAATTAAAAAAATGACAGCGAAGAAGATTTCGGTTTATGCTTTATTTATCTCTACAATGATTGGAATTATTATGTTATTGATAGGTCTGCTAGTTCCTATTAATTTATATATTATTGTTATTCCTGTTTATTTGTTATTTATTCTTTGTGGACTTGTTTTTCCAAATATTTTATCTATGATATTTAGTTTGTTTCCTCATGCATCAGGTACAGCTAGTGCTATTTATGGTGCTTTTGGTGTTAACGGTACTTTTTTAATAACTACGTTAGCTTCTTTATTAAAAACAACCTCTCAAATACCAATGGTTATTTTATATATAGCTTTGCTTTTTATTTCTTTAGTTTTGATGTTGATTGCTCTTAAATTAAAAAAAAAGATCAACAATAAATCTATATAAGATTCAGTGGGATAATATAGTAAAATACCATGAAAAAGTGACAAACGCTCCCAAATAAAACGAATATATGCCAAATAGAATGAAAGAAAGGTACTTTTCTATCTAAAGCATAAAAAGGAACTCCTAATGTATAAAAAACACCGCCTGCCAAAATCCACATAAAACCTTTTATGGAAATAGCATCTAAAATAGGTTTGATGGCAATAATAGCAATCCATCCCATTAGAAGATAGAAAAGCACTGATACGAAACCGTATTTAGGGCCAAAAATTGCTTTAAAAGTAATGCCTATCAGACAAAAACCACACTCTATTCCAAATAAGGTCCATCCCCAAGTTCCTTTTAAAGCAACTAAAGTAATGGGCATATATGTTCCTGCGATTAATAAAAATATACTTATATGATCTAATCTTCTGAAAATTTTTTTTACTTTTCTATGAGTAATAGCATGATATAGAGTGGAAACTAAATATAAAATTACAAGAGAGGATCCGTAAAGAGAAGAGCTTACAATATGGAGTGCTGTTCCTGTTATAGTAGAATAGTATAATAAAACTACTAAGCTGATAATACTGAGAATTATTCCGATTCCATGTACTATGGAGTTAAAGATTTCTTCTTTAACAGTTTGTAGCGGGATGTATTTTTGTTCTTCCATATTCTTCTATGTGTTTTTGTTTAAATAAACATTTATACAATAATCTTTTTTTTGAGTTTAATTAAGATTACAAAGTGTTGATTTTTTATCTAATCTTAATTAAACTTATACTCTTTATTAACACTTTCCCAGTATATAGATTGCAATGAATAAAATAGAACTGAAAAAGGTATGTTTTATTAATTTTTAAAATTATGAATTTATAATAGGAGTTTAAGTATGTTTACAGATGGTGTGTTTCCTCAAGGGACTGCTCCTGCTAGATGGCCTTCTAGATTTGTAGAAGGTAAAGAAAAAATGCTAAAAGCGAAAAAAGATAGAGAAAAAAAATTAGGCGGTAAGAGTGTAGCTGAGATTAATGGATTAGCAAAGATTCAAATAGAAGATGCTCTTAAAGAACAACATTATCAGGAAGCTTATAATTTAGCTTTAGATTTGATAGTAGATTTATGTACTTCGAGCACTTTGAATGCGAGTTATAAAGACAAAACAGAGCTTATTTCAAGAATAAGGTATCAAGCTGAAGTTGCTGGAATCATTTTAAAATAATTTATTTTACACACAATGAACAAAGTAGAATTTTTTTTAAAAGAGAACAAAATTAGTTATCTTTTACATATGCATAAAGCTGTTTATACCACAACTGAAGCTGAAAAGTTTTGTAAAAGCGTGCAGGGAATGCATTGTAAAAATTTATTTTTGTATGAAAAGAGCTCTAATAGGTATTTCTTAGTTATTTTACCAGCTTTTAAAAATGTTGATTTTAAAAAGCTATTTTCTGAGCTTTGTTGTAAAAGGTTGCAATTTGCAAGTTCTGCTTTATTAGAAGGAAAATTGAATTTGCAAGCAGGCTCTGTATCTTTGTTCGGTCTTTTAAATGATGAAAATGATGAAGTAGAGCTTATTATAGATGAAGATGTTTATAATAGTGATGTTGTAAGTTTTCATCCGAATATAAATACAGCTACAATAGAGCTGGAAAAGAATATGTTTTATCAGGTCCTTGGATTATTAAAAAAAAATCATAAAATCATAAAATTATAATAGAGGTTATTTATGTCAGTAAAAAAAGTACCTCCAGCTCCTTTAAAGTTTGAAGAAGCTGAGAGTGAGAGAACAAGCGTATTAGACAGACGAGGACAAGAACTAATGCAATCAAAGTTTGAATATCAAAGAGATTTAGAAGGAAGAACTACTAAGCAGTTTAATGAAAATATACAGTTGCTAGTAGTAGAATGTCTTGAAAAATTCGATTTTCTAGGAGCTTTTACGTACGCTAAACAATTTAGATGTAGTCTAAAAACCCCATTTGAAGCAATGGGTCGAGAAAGATTCGCTATTATATCAATGGTAATGGATAGAGCTAGAGAAGCTGGGGTCGCACTTCCTCATTAGTAAAATCTATTAACATTGAATTCAGTAATCAGAGTTCTTATAAAAGGCAGTTAGGTTAGATAGCTTAGCTGTCTTTTTTTATTTTGCCCAAGTAGCCTACAACAAGATAAAAATAAACTAAGAAAAAAGCTATTGACAAGCTGTGCAAAAACAATCTGTTTTTAAATCACATTTTTTGTATGAGCTTTGTAGGGAATTCTTTATGTTTTCATAAAGATCATCTTCTTAAAACTATAGTACCATGGTTACAGTTTATTTATAAAAAAAAGATAGAAAAAAAATGATTTTACTAAAATTTTAGCAAATCTTTGGCATAATTAATCCAGTATACTTGGGTCAATTTTTTGTAATACAGGGTTGGCTATCACCATAAATTCTGGTATAAGACAATGTTTGTATTTTTCGTTAGATACAAGTGCGAAAGATTGGTTCACAAAATCGCTGTCAAGAGGATTTTCCTTAAAGGTTTCATATATTGATATTATGATTTCAGCTTTAGTCTTACCATATTGTTCTTGAATCATTTCCACTATTGTCTTCGTAGGGTGTGATGATTCTGATAATAATGATGGTATATAATTGATTGATTCAATATATCTTAAAGCAAGATACGCAACACGAATATCTAGGTCGCTAAAACCTACTGTTGAAATGTCGTTTTCCTCCAAATCACTCTTAGCTTTTTTAGTTGCTAATTCCCATATCGTAAAATCAGAGTTTATAGTTAAAAGATCTGTACTCATAATGGACTCCTAATTAATTTATATTTGGCGTGGAGAAGTCTATCTTTTGTTAGAAATTTTTTACTATTAAATAATTATCATAGCCAAGAAATTTATTTATCGTTAAAAGTGCTAAAAATATAAATTTTTAAAATATTATTGAGAACATATTTTAAACGATAAAACAATTTGAAAGATAAGGGCTGCACTTTTAGGGCTTTTTTTTATTGAAAATTTTGTTTAGAAGTTTTAAAAATTTAAATTAGTCTTTATGTAAACATTGGAAAGATAAATTGAAAGAAGTCTATTATAAAATAGTTTTAGATGAATTTTTGAAAAAGCTTTCTAAAAATGAAATAAGAATAATTGATTCTATTATATCACTTGGTCAGGCTGATATTCTTTTTCAAGGGATTGAGAACAATGAAAAATGTTTTCTTTTACTTAAAAACCTTCTTTTCAAGCTCATTGAAGTTGATAATTTTTATAGGCCCTTAGGTGGATTAAAAGGATATCATAATAAAGTTATAGAGTTAAAACAGACTCAAGAAAACATACAGGACAGACAAGGTTCGTCTTTTTATATGCCTAAAAGTGTTGATATAAGAGAAAAGACGTCTTTGGTAGATACGTATATCGATTGTTATTTAGAAAACATGCCATATATAGCAGAAGTTTATCCTTTGGGGGGAGCCGGAGATAGATTAGGGCTTTTTGATGAAGAAACAAAAAACCCCCTTCCTGGCGCAATATTAAAATTTGGAGGGATAACTCTATTACAAAGAATGATTTTGGATTTGGAGGCCAGGGAATATTTATATTATAAAAAGTATAATAAACAAATTATAACGCCTATTGCAATGATGACATCTGATGAGAAAGACAATCATCAACATGTTTTGTCTATTTTAAAAGAAAATAACTGGTTTAATAGGCCTAAAGACAGTTTTAAGCTTTTTAAACAAATACTAGTTCCTGTAATTGCAGAAGACGGTTTGTGGGCTGTTAATGAGCCTTTAGATCTCGTTTTTAAGCCTGGAGGTCATGGTGCTTTATGGAAACAGATGGTGGAGAGCAATGTTTTCTTGTGGTTAAAAGGGAAAAAAATAAGAAATATCTTAATTAGACAGATAAATAATCCTATAGCCGGGATAGATTATGGTTTGCTAGCTTTTATGGGATATGGGATTTTAAAGAAGAAAAGTTTTGGTTTTGCAGCTTGTAAAAGAGTTGTAGATTCTGCTGAAGGTGTCGATGTTCTTTGTCAAAAGAAAGAAGATAATGGATATTATTACAATCATTCAAATATTGAATATACTGACTTTGCTAAGTATAATATTGAGGATGTTCCTTTTGAAGAAGGAACAAATACTTCTAAATATCCATCTAATACCAATATTTTGTTTGCTTCGTTAGAAGAAGTTGAAAAATCTATAGAAAAAGATCCTTATCCGGGGCAAATAGTGAATTTTAAAACAATATTTTCCTGCCTTCAAAAAGATGGAACTAAAGTTGAAAAAAAAGCTGCTAGATTAGAAATAATGATGCAAAACATTGCTGATAATTTGAAAGATTTTTCTAAGAAAAATATTGAATCAATAAAAGAAGATGATTTGCAGACATTTGTTTCTTTTAATAAAAGGCTAAAAACTATATCAGTAACAAAAAAGCAATATGAGAAAGATTCTATTTTAGAAACTCCTGTTGGATGTTATTTAGATCTTTTAAAAAACTATCACGATCTTTTAAAAAATTACTGTTCGGTTACTTTGCCAAAAATCCAAAGTGAAGAAGATTATTTAAAAAAAGGCCCTAGCTTTGTGTGTTTTCTTCATCCTGCTTTAGGTCCTATTTTTGAAAATATTGCTGAAAAAATAAATAAAGGAGAAATCTGTTTATTTTCAGAGCTTCAATTAGATATAGCAGAGCTGTCTTTGAAAAAATTTAAATTGAATGGTAGTTTGTTAATATCTTCTAAATGCATTACTAAAGTAAATAATAGTTTTTCTACATATGTTGGAAAATGTGAACTAGTTGATGTAAATATTATAAATGATGGGATCGATAGAGATGCTGAAAATACATATTGGAAAAATGATATAAAAAGAAAAGAATCTTTACAAATAATCTTAAATGAAAATAGTCACTTTTATGCTGAAGGAGTAACTTTTAAAGGCAATCTTTTTATAGAAGTCCCTAAAAATACTAAAATGACAGCTTACCAAGATAATAATATATTAAAATTCGAGATGGTTCGAAATACTTAGAAAGATCTTTTTATAGATAGAGAAAATATATTATTAAAGCCTTTATCTTTCTCACCATAGTAACTGATGGATATTTGTTGTTTTTTTAAACTTATGAAATTTAAAGATAGACCATAATAAAAATAATTTTCATCAATCATGTTAGATGATATTGCAAAAACATCATTTGGGAAATCAATGAAATGAGATTGTAAGTTCAATGTAGATGGGAGGTAGTTATGTTTCCATCCACTAAATATGTTAAAATCTGTTGTTGTCTTATCATTTGAATTTATAAATGATACAATCATTCCTATGATAGAAATAAGGTTTTGATTAGCGTTTGATAGTATTTTTAAGTTAGAGCCAGCTCCCATTTTTTCTTTAAAGCTGCTTTGATAAGAATAAAGATATTCTAGTCCCAATTGAGGGCCTATTTTTGATTTAGCTATAGTAAATTGATATTCATAAAAAAGAGATGCTGCGCCACTATAGATGTTGTAATTAGAATGGGGGTATCTATTCAGCGTATCAATTTTTCTTTTGTTTGAAAGGATATTGGCCTCTCCCATAAGTATTAGGTCTAGGTTGTAATTGTCCGATGATGAAAAAGTTGAAGTTCCTATTTTATAAGAGCTTGTTTCACCTTTACCAAAGTTGTTTTTTATTGAAAAATTAAGATATTCATATCCGCCAAAAATACAAGTTTTAAATTTATCACTGCTAAATATATCTAATCCTGTAAAAAGTCCAAATGAAGACATATTATAACCGGGGCTTTGTTCAGTGTTTTGACCTTGGTTAAAAGATGAAAATACTTGTAAAAATGGAGATAATGTTCTTTGGTTGATCTGTTTGGTTTTCTGGTTTTTTAATATAAATTCATCTTCTAGGCTAACTAAGAGATCTTCTTCTTTATAATAAGAAGTTAAAATAGGTTTTCTTTTTATAAATCTTTGAGAAGAGAGGAAATGTATTAGATAAGTGTTTAATAGGTCCAGTTGTTTTAGGTTTATGTAATTTGATGTTAGATAAAGATAAGGAAGTAGCTCATCGTAGGCTGTAGATAGTTGTGTAGATGGTATAAAATCTAAATCACAAAGCATATTTGCAAAACCATTTTCAGCTTGCTGAAAGGTGCTGTCTAATACGTTCGCTAACAATTGTTGGTTAAAAGTGTTAGCAAAATTAAGATAAGGCGACCTTTCAACATTTAAGTTAAGTGATCCATCTGTTTTTTCATATGAAAAGTCCAGTACAGCAGATGAAGATAAAATATTATTAAATTCGCCTGATATATTTCCATTTGTTGAGATAATGGTGAAAGAATTATTTGTTATAGGTAAAGATGATGTGTTAGAAAAGATCTCTAGGTTACCGTTGAGTTCTACATTGCCATTATTACTAACTACAATAGATGTTGCTTGGTTATTTTGTAGGTTTATTTCTAAAGTACTATTTTCTTTAAAAATTATATTGCCACCTATATTCAATGAATAATTTTCATTGTTACCAGGTGTAACTGTTCCATAGTTTGTTAATGTTAAAATGCATCCTGGGATTTTAGTAATTTGTCCTTGTCCAGATAAATAACCATTTTCTGAAATAGTCATATTTTTTGTAGATAAAACCCCATCTAATATGAAATTTCCATTTTCTATATTAGTAGGGTATACATCTAGCCTTCCTGAAGAGGTAACTTTTAAAGTTCCTTTTGATAATGTTATAAGTGGATTGTTTAATAAATTGCTGCCTGTAACAAGACCGTTAACTATCAGTTGTCCATCTTCTATATTTATTTTGGTGATGTTATTTCCTGTGTTAACAACCCAAGTTCCTTGTTGTTGTTTTTTTAAGTAAGTAAATGATGATATGTTATCTATTAACTCTCCTGAATTTTTTAAAGTAATAGTATCGTTAAAAGAAGATCCTATAATAGATCCATGAATAGTAGAATTATTTTCTAAAGTAATACTGTTATTTCCGCTGCTCAGGGAAAAATCTATAGCTGACATGTAACCATTGATGGCTTCTATGGATGAATAGTTGATTATATTGCAGTTTTCTACTCCGCTACTTAGCTTGATTGCAGGTTCTCCTTGAAGGCGTCCTCTGTTAATAATATTGCAATCGGATGATTCCACTTCAATAGCTTCTCTTCCATGATAAAATAAAGATGAATCATTAAGAATGCGAACGTTCAAAGGGGTAGTTAAGGTTAAAGTTTGGTTGTTTTCTTGAGATATTGTAATTATATTATTTTCTTGTTGGATGATTGCGTAAGACGTAGATAAAAAACAAAAAGTCAAAAAAAGTATACTTTTCATGGTAAAATCGATCTTTTAATTTCGGGCAGTCTATAAGAGTGGCTGCTACCTAACTTGTAGATATCTTTTAATAGCTTTGATACATCAACAAGATTTATATCAATAATGTTGGGGTTTATATTGCCTAATAAGTGCTTTAAAGCAAAGTAAACATGTATAGAGTCAGATTTGATGTTTGAATAATGATTGTAATATTGCAGGGGATTATTGGGTTTTAAGGATTTTTGTTCTTTATGGTAATCTTTAAGAGAGTCTTTTTTCATTGGTGTCATAGAAAAATCCCTTCAATAGAATTTATCGACATCTATTATTAATCGAACCGTACTTTTTAAGAAAAACTTTTTTTATGATAAAGCCTGTATAAAATAAAATTTCTTATACAGGCTTTATGGTTTTATGAGATATATTCTATTTTGATTTTTTGAGGTTGAGAAGCTTTGCTTTTATTAAAAATTACTTTCAAAATTCCATCTTTATATTCAGCTTTAGGGGGTGTTTGTTCATCTATTTTATTTGGAAGAGGAATTCTATATGAAAAACATCTGCTTGCTTTTAGGTGATATTTCATATCTTTTTCTTCTTCTTCTTTTTTAGTTTCAGCCTTGATGTAGAGAATACCTTTTTCAAAAGTTATGTTAATGTCTTTAGGATCTGTTCCGGGAACGGCTGTTTCTACAAAAATATTATCATTATTTTCGTAGACTGAAATATTAGAACTTTCATTTGAATTTAATGATGGAAAATTTCCAACATCAAATTCATTAAAGAATTCTTGCAAATCATGTAAATGATTCATAAATGGCATAATTTCTCTATCTCTTCTAGTCATAATAGACCTCCTTTTGTTGTTATATTCGTAATATATGAAATTCTGAAATTATTGTCTAGCACTCTAATTTAGCGAGTGCTAAATATTTATGTAACTTCATCAATATCAAACTTTTGAGCTGACAATAGTTCTGATGGGTTGTCTTTTTTGTATAAAAAAACTTGGAAAAAGTAAAAGAGAACTTTATGATGTTAAAAAGGATTTATTATGAGTATAAAAATATTGTGTATAGCAGATATTCACTTAGGGAAAAATATATCTTTTTTGCCAGATGAAATAAAATTATCACCACAACTAGCATGGAATAATTCAGTAGAATTAGCTATTTCTCAAAATATTGATTTGGTAGTAATAGCCGGCGATATTATAGACAATGAGAATGTTTTTTTTGATGTATATAGCTTTTTAGAAAAAGGAATTAATAATCTTATTAATGCAAAAATAACTACTGTAGTAGTAGCTGGTAATCATGATAATTCTCTTATAGAAAAATTTGAAAATTTAATATCTTCACCATATTTTATTTTTTTGGGAAAAGATCAGAAATGGGAAAGAAAATCTATTATAATAAACGGTAAAACTATCTCTTTCGATGGATGGTCTTTTAATAGTCCTTTTTTTGATAAAGATCCTTTAAAAGAGTATGATCTTCCTCTTAAGAAAGAAGATGAGATAAAAATAGGGGTTCTACATTGCGATAAGACCAAAAGTTGTTACGCTCCAATAGATGTGCAGTCTTTAAAAAGTTTTCCTCATGACATCTGGGTTTTAGGACACATTCATACGCCCGAGATTCTTTTGCAAAATCCTTTTACTTTTTATTGTGGATCATTAATGAGTTTAGATGTATCAGAAACAAACTTTCATGGAGCAGATTTAATCGAAATAGATAATACGGTAAAACATCGAAAAATCAACGTTTCTTCTTTATTGTTAGTGGATCTGATGATAGATCTTAGTAACGTTGAAGAAGAAGAGCTAGACTCTTGTTTAATAGAGAAAATATCATCTATTGATTTTGATAGTGAATCTTGTTTTGTAGGGGTTAATATTACTCTTCAAGGTAGGATTGATTATTATAAACGTCTAAAAAACAGAATTTATCTGTTAGAGAAAAAAATTGTTCATACTAAGTTTAAAGATGAAAAAGAGATTGTATTTTTTATTACAAAAATTCAAAACAAAACAAAATATAAAATTGACTTGGAAAAAATGGCTAACGGAAAAGACCCTTTAGCTCTGCTCTGTCAAAAGATCTTGATCTTAACAAAAGAAAATTCAAAAGAGAAAAATCTTTTAATTGAAGAGATGAAATCTGTATATGCAAATGCTAAGCTGTCTTTTTCTAAAGAAGAGAATAAACTAAGTGATAAAGATGTTGAAAATTATCTTATCGAAGGTTGTTTTTTAGCTATAGAAGAGTTAATAGATCAAAAAGGTGGGCAATGTTATTAAAAGAACTTATTATTTATAAATTGCCCGGAATGAAGCAAAAAGGACTCTTTTTTATAAACGGAGCTTTTAAAAAAGGTGTAAATATAATATATGGACCTAATGCTTCAGGAAAAACTACTCTTTGTAATGTTATCAAGGCTCTTTTATGGCCTGATATACAAAAAAAATCTGAAAATATATCAATTAATAGTATATGGGAAGTTGATGACAGGGAGATTGAAATTTCTATTAGTGATAGAAAAAGAAACGTTAACGGTATTTTAGAAAATTCTTTTTTGAAAAAATTACCTCCTAGCTACTTATCCAGTTGCTTTACGATAGATGCTCTTGATTTGAATATATCGAGTGATCATTTATATGCAGAGAGAATTATTAAAGAAGCATATGGTGGAGTAGATATTGAAAAAGCTAAAAAAACCTTTTCTTTGCCTAGGTTGTTTGGGAGAAAAGAATGGAATAATTTAAAGGAAAGGGAAAAAGAAATAAAAGAGGTTCAAAACCATCTTTCCTCTCTATTGATTAAAGAAAAAAAATTATCTTTTCTTGAAGAGTCTATAAAAAAATCTAACTTGGCTAAGGATAATTTGATCTTTATAAAAGATAAAAAGGAATTGTTTGATTTAACGAAAAAATTAGAAAAGACCAATCTTGAAATTCAACAGTTGCCTTCTAATTTAGAGATGTTTAGGAAAGATGATTTAGAAATATTAGAAAATATTTCTGAAGAAAAAGAAAAAAAGATAAAAGAGCTAAAAGAAAAAAAACAAAATTTGGATGTTATTGAAAACAAGCTTCAAGATTTTTTAAACGTATTTATAGATGACGATCTTGAAACATTGAATAAATATTTTTTTGAGCTAAAAAAATGTAATAACGATTTGTTAGATACTCAGGAGAGTCTTGAAAAAGAAAATAAACTCTTACAAGAATGTAATATAGCATATGAGAAGTTAGAAAATCTAGATGATAAATATATAAAGCTAATCATTCCTTTAATCGATCGAAAAAGGCATCTAATTTTTAAAATTAGTGCGGTAGAAAAAAGGCTCTTATTGTTCAGTAATCATATTGACGATTCTGTAGAAAACTTCACAAAAGGTATTAGACTTTTAAAACGATGGAAAAGTGTTTTTTTTGGTGGTCTTGTTTCTGTTTTCTTGTCAATTATACTTTTACATTTTGCTTCTAATTATCTAGATAAGGTTTTACTTGTTGGTTTTGTTTTAGGATTTAACATAATTAGTTATCTTTTTTTTCAAAAGAAATATCGTTTGTTGAAGTTGTCTAGCATCTCTTTTAGCAACTTGTTTAAGTTTAATCATATAATAGAAGCTTTGCAACAGCGTCTTTTTGAAAAAAAACGTTTTTTAAAAGAAAAAGATCTTCTTAAAAAAGAGCTGGAAGAAAATCTAAGTGAGATAAATGAAGTTGAATTTGAGATTAAAAAGTTTGAAGAAGAAATCGGTATTAATTTCGATCCAGATTTGGATCCTAATATATTTTTATCCAACATTTTGCAGATAAAAAAAAGGTATGAAAAAATCCAGGATTTAATTGCTAATAAAAAGATTATTGTAGATAACGTATCTCAACTTCAAAACAATGTTAATGCTTTGTTAAAAAGCTATAACAAACCTTGTATGTCAGATATAGATAATCTAAATTCCGTCATAGATGATATAAAAAAAGAAAGGGCTGACAAAAAAGATCTTTTAAAATGTTTTCATACTACACAACTTTCTATTGATAATTTAAATGTTCAATTTAAGTTTTTAGAAGAAAAAGAAGAAACAATTTTTAAAAGATGCAGGGTAAAGGATCTGTCTCAATGGAAAGAAAAAGCTTTGTATTTGCAAGAGTTTATACATTTAGATTTTACTAGAAGAGAGTCTCTCATTAAAATAGATATTTTAAATCAAAAATTACAAGGTTCTACATTAGATAATGTAAGTTATGATGATATTGAGAATTATGAGAAACAATTTTTAAAAGATGCTGAAACTTTAGCTTCCCACATAGAAGAAAAAACAAAAATAGTTAATGAAATTAGTATAGCTAAACAAGCTCGGTTGTTAGAAAAAACTGAAAATAATCTTTTAACAGCAAAAAATGAATTTAGTGAAGTTTTTGACAAAGCTTTCTCTTATTTAGCTGCTAACTATTTATTAGAAAAAGTAGAAGATGAATATCGCTTGAATTCTCATCAAAGTCTATTTTCAAAAGCTGATTTAAATTTTTCATCTTTTACTAAAAATTCTTGTAGTTTGCTTTTGCCTAGTTTTAACAAAAAAGAATATGCGTTTTTTATAAAAGATCATGAAAATAATAATATAAAAGGGATTGATCAATTATCACAAGGAACGAGAATGCAGCTTCTTTTAGCTGTTAGATTAGCTTTTTCTATGCAAGATAAAATGACTATTCCTTATTTTTTGGATGAAGCTTTATCTAACACTGATGATAGTAGGTTTAGTTTAATAGCGAATTCTTTATTTAAAATAGCTCAAGATCATCAGATATTTTATTTTACATGTCAAAAATCAGATATTGACCTATGGAATAGGGTTGCTGAGCAAGAAAACTTTGATATTAATGTTATTAACATTAACGATTTTTCCAAACATTCATCTGATGTTGAATTAGATAACAAAACTTTTTCTATAAATCATTTAGAAGATACGGCGATTAAATTTTTTTTAGATGATGAAGAATCTTTATCTTTTTGTCAAAAATATAACATAAATACATATAGAGATTTAATAGACAAAAAACATCTCTCTTTGAGTTTTTCTTTGGAAGCTATAGAGGAAAAAATGCAAATACTAAAAAAGTATTTTTATTTAAATAATCCTTTTTCTTTATCATATAGTATACTTTCTAAAATGGGAGTTAGTAAAAATTATGCTCTAATACTCATGGATATACTTTCTGAGTGCAACTATGACCTACATAATTTTATAAAGATTTTAGAAGGTAAAAAAGATGACAGAATTAAATTTTTACGTAAAAAAAATATCGATAAATTAAAAAAACACGTTGAAAAAAATAGAAGTTATACTAAAAAAGAAGAAAGCGATATAACATTGAGAGAAAATTTATTAGATGAGCTTAAGGACTTGCAATCCTTAAACAAAAAACAAAAAGCTGATTTTGTAGATAAAGTAATGCAAATGAATTTGTAATAGTAAAAGCAAAAATGAGATACAATAAAACAACAACAAGAAATAGTTTAAGATTCTCTCTTCAAGCTATTTGGTTTTTAAGCCTTATTAGCTGCGCTTTGTTAATAACAAATAAATTTATGGGGATAGTTTCTAATTTTATTCCGGAAACCGGGATATTTGGTCTCTTTGTAGCTTATTTTGTTAGCTATCATAAATCAAGAGGATGGGCTTTGTCCGGATTGATTTTATGTATTGTATGTATGATTCCAAGGTTGGTTCATTTTCTTATATTAAGTATTTTTTTTCTTCACAATTATGTGATAGGTGAAGCTCTTTCTCAATTCAATACGTTGTTATTTTTATTAGTTTTGTTGTCGTCTGATCTGTTATTGTTTTTTTACTATTCAAAAATTTTAAATATATTAAGAACGTCTAAAGTGCAAACTAGTTAGTTTTTTGAGGCTATTATACAAAGAAATAAAGGTATTTCTTTTCTAGCTTTGTTTTCTCTTTTTCCTGTTTTTCCATAGCTTTGTTTATCTGATATCCATTCTTCTAATAAATCAATGCTAAATCCAGTTTGAGATAAAAATTGACTATATTCAGAAAGGCTGTGGTGATGGTGATTAACTTCAATAGCTTTTTTTTGTCCCGGAGTTGTATTTATAGGAATTGTCATTGGAGTTAAATAACGGTTTATTCTTCGGTATTGCAGGTTTTGTTTTGTATCAATATCCCAAGAGGTTTGTCTTGGAATTCTAAAACAAGGATGATTAATAATAATAAAGAGTTTACCGTTATCTTTTAAATGTTTATACGCATTAAAAAAAACATCTTTGGGGTTTTCAAGGTCTTGGATTGCTAAAATAATGGTAATAACATCGAATAGTTTATCTGTTATAGGAAGAGGCTTGGATATGTCTGAAATTATAAATTCTTGGTTTGGCTGTTTATGGGAGTTTGCAAATTTTATTAAATTGCTAGATAGGTCTATTCCTAAATATTTTACGTTTTTAGGTAATATTCGAGCCAAAACACCTTGTCCACATCCAAGATCTAAAACAGATATATTTTTCTTTAAATTAAGATGTTTTAGTAAATGAGGGAAGATTACATGTTGATGATAGTAATGACCTTTTAAACCTACTAATTGGTTATACCAATTGTGAACATTGTCCCATGAAGTATTCATTATTAAATTTTTTTTGTTTTTTGAAAAAATTATACGTTAATAATACATGAAATAATCGTTTATTTCAAATTATTTGGAATTTTGCTTATATTTTTTTTTAATATATAAAAATCTTTTTGTAAAAGATCAAATAAGCTTGGATTGTAACATGCTGTTGCAGGGTGATACATTGGTATAACAATTACAGGACCGTAAGATGCATTTATTTTAAATATTTGTCCATGTTGCTCGGAAATGCTGTTATAAGTTAGATGTAGAAAATTAAAAATTTGCTGCACAGCAAAACGACCTAAAGAAACTATGATTATAGGTTGAATAATTTTTAATTGATCAAAAAGATATCCAATACAAGCTTTGATTTCTTCTTCTGTCGGATCATGGTTCTGGGGAGGATGGCATTTTAATAGGTTTGTTATATAAATATCATTCCGATTTAATTGAATAGACATCAAAAGTTTGTCTAATATTTTACCAGAAGCACCTATAAAAGCTTTGTTTTGTCTGTCTTCATGATATCCAGGAGCCTCTCCAATAAAAACAATTTTTGCATTAACATTACCATCCCCAAGTAGAGGATGGATTCTTGTTTTATGAAGAGAACATTTAGTGCAGTTTATTATTTGTTTTTGTATTTCTTCTAATTTATATTTATTCACGTCTAGAAAGTTCTTTGTCAAGCATATACAAAGCAGGTTTACTGTCTTTTAACATTTTTAGTTTGTCTACTATTTCTAAAGCAGAAGCTTCTTCTTCTATTTGTTCTGTTATAAACCATTGTAGGAACACTAAAGAAGCATAGTCATTTTCTTCTTGAGAGAGTTCTACTAAAGAATTGATTAAAGAAGAGACTTTGCATTCATGGTCATAAACATCTTCAAATAGTTGAAGAAGAGTTTTCCATGAAGAGGTTGGTGAATCTATTTTTGTTAGAGTGACTTTTCCAGCTCTGCTATATATGAAATCATAAAATTTCATGGCATGTTGCATTTCTTCTTGAGCTTGTTTTTTCATCCATAAAGCCATACCTGTGTATCCTGTAGAATCAAGATAAGTAGCCATGGAAAGGTAAAGGTACGCTGAATATATTTCAGCATTTATTTGAGCATTGAATGCTTTTTCAATTTTTGAATTTATCATATTAACATCCATATTTAAAACATTTATACACATTTTAAATATGGAATGTTTTTTATCCAATAATTATATGGTTTTATCTATTAAATTTTGATCTTTAAAAAATTTCAAGTAATTCAATATCAAAAGTGATGTCTTTACCAGCTAAAGGATGATTTGCATCTATTGTTACTGTGTCGTTAGATATATGAGTTATAGTAACGATAATATTTGAACCGTCTGGTTGTTCTATTTTTAGTTTTTGACCTTCTGTTAATTTTACATCAGAAGGAAGTTCTTTTTTTTCAAGAGAAGTTATAAGCTCTTTTAAATATGGGCCAAAGGCGTTATCCGCTTCGATGTTAATTGATTTGCTTTCTCCGATTTGCATTCCGATGATAGCTTCTTCAATAAGGGGAAGAGTTTCTTGTTTTCCAAGTGTAATTTTAAGGGGAGTTTTTTCTTCTGTAGAATCAAAAATAATTTCGTCTTTAGTTTTAGCTTTGTAATGAAGCTTAACAGTGTCTCCTTGTTGAACAACTTTCATTTTTTCCTCCAAATGATTTTTTGATGTTAGAGACGCTGGTAAAATGTTCGCCCCTTTATCTTTCATTTATGGAGGATAAAGAATTTAGTCAATGATTAAATTCTTTTTTTTCGCCAGTAGTGTTAGTTTTTTTAAACGAGCGTTGATGTTAGAATGTTTTGGTGAAAATCTCTCTTCGCCTTTACTAGTAATAGCTATTTTGCTCCATTTGCTGGTCTTTCTTTTGTTTAAGTTAACCTCTTTCATCTTACTCAAACCTGAAATAGCTACTTTTAATGCAGTTTCTTCACTTCCTAAATGTTCTGTTAATAACTTAATAGCATATTTATCTAAGGAATAATGGATTTTATTTACTACAAAAGTATAAGAGATAAAAATAGCTGTGATAGCAGGTAAAGTGATAAGAAAGGAAATGCTTGATAAAAATAATATGGCTGTTAAAGCTATCATTGTAATAGCGGCAGCAAATTTTGCTAGAGTTATATTTCTTTTTATTTTCCCTAACTCTCTACATATAAAAAATGATGTTTCATTTTTTGATAAAGATAAAGGGCTTTTTGCTGAGCCTTCTGAAAAAGGAGCATAAAAAAGATGTTCATAAGGCATTAATAAAACAGGTTTAGTTGCAGAAAGAAAACCTCCAAATCCTGAAAAAGAACAGTCTGTTTTAGTGAAATAGTTTATTTTCCTTGGCAGCTTAGCTAGTTTTGTGAGATCTTTTAGCTCTTTTAATACAATTTGTTTTTGTTCGACTGGTATTATGTTGTCTTTAGACGAATCATTTTCATTTATTTCAGTACAATCGACTAAATGAGAAGCTAATGATGGGACAAAATAACAAATACCTTGTTGCAGCGGGGTTAATGCTGCAAATGATGCAGAAACGATAGATTGAGGTCCAATGGTTATAAGAGATGCGTATTCTCCTAAATGAAAAAACAAACACTCTGTAAAGGGGATAATTGAACTCATTTTAAGTTAAACTCACTAACTGTTTTCTATTGCATCTATTATATCAAAATAACTTATAAAGAAATATGCTAAAGAAAATCTATTAACATAGTTTAAATTTAATTATTACTAATAAATTATAATAAATTTTTGTTTAATATGTTTTTTGTAAATTTTATTTTTTTTTATTAAATTTAATATTTAGTTTTTTGATGTAAAAAATATTTTTTACATTCATGAAAGTCTAAAATATTTTTACTTTTTATCTTGATTTCAAATATTAACTTGCTTAATTTTTTGTAATTAGAACATAGAGAAGATGCTATGAAAAAAAAATGTTTATATGGTTTGGCGTTAGCGCTTTTCCTAACAGGCTGTAATGTGCCTTCAAGAGTAACTTTAGACTCTACAGGGGGAAGAACAGATTACAATGTAGCTATACAACAGACTAATTCTTCAGAAATGCTTTTGAATTTAGTAAGGCTTAGGTATTACGATGCTCCATTTTTTTTAGAAGTTAGTAATGTTACAACACAATTCACGTATGCTACAAAGGCTTTCCCAACTTTACCTATTCCAGGATTTAATCATTCCAATCCCTTTTCGTTAGGAGGGGAGTGGTCTTGGCAAGATCAACCGACTATTCAGTATGCTCCTTTAGAAGGAAAAGAGTTTGCTCAGCAGCTTCTTCAGCCAATTGAGCTAGTAACTATGCAACAACTTATTCATAGCGGATGGGATATCGACAGATTGTTTAGGCTGGTTATTTCTAGTTTCGACAATTTACCTAATTCACCTTTAGAGTCTTCACCATTGCCTATTTCCGACCCTGAATTTAAAAGTTTTTATGTAGCGATCGGTCTAATGAGAAAGTTGCAATTAAAAGGCCGTTTACAAGTTGGTGTTACTATACATAAATCTCCGGATGATCCAGATGGGAAATATGAAGTGCTACAAATAGCTTTTCCAAAAGATTTACCTGAAGCTCATGAGCTGTCAAAAATTCTCGTTATGGAGGAAAAGGAAGAAAAGTACATCATTAACCTATTTCAGGGATATAATAAAAAAGGAAAGATTGGGGTTTTGACTAGATCTTTACTTTCTTGTTTATATTACTTATGTCAAGGTGTTGAAGTTCCTTCAAACGATGTTGAAATGGGAAAAGTGGCTATGCCTGAAGGGTCAGATGAAGACTTGTTAAATTGGCAAAAATGGATTTCTCAACTATTTTGCATAAAATGTTCTCTTACTCCACCTCAATCTGCCTATATTATGGTTAAATATAGAAACCATTGGTTTTATATTGAAGATAATGATTTAACAACCAAAAGAACTTTTGCTTTATTATTGCAGCTTTATAACTTGCAATCGGCAGAACAACAAAGAACAACTCCTATTTTATCTTTACCCTTAGGTTGATAAAATGTTAAATATTGATTTATTAACGGTTGTAGTTGCTTCTATTATTGGATTAATATTTGGATATTTGTGGTATTCTCCTCTTTTTTTTGGAAATGTAGTAAAAAAAATATATTTTACTTCTAGAAAAAAGAGTGTTGTAATTTTACTTTCATTTTTACTTTTATTGGTTGTTTCCTATTTTATAGCTTTCCTTGAAATCTATTTAAAAGTTACATCTTTTTGGGATGGAGTTGTTACAGGAATTCTTTTATGGATTGGATTTATTTTACCAATTCAGATAATTGATTTTTTCTTAGAAAAAAAGAAGCTTGTTTTATTTTTTGTAAACATTAGTTTTTTATTAATACTATTTATAATTTTAAGTGGAATATTGGCGGGATAATTTTATGGCATTAAAAAGTATACCAGGTATAACAGATCAAAAACTTGATAGACCTTATGCAGAGCAATATAGCTTATTACCTATGAATGATGATGAGGATAATGTTAAAAAGTTAATAAACTTGCTCGTTTCAAAAGGAGCCTGGGCTACTTCTCAATTAATTCCGCTTGGTAAAAAGATAAACCCTGTTGTACACCCCTTGAAATTTATAGAAAGGACCCTGCAAAGTGATCTCACATCTAAAGTTGTTTCAATGGTTAATGGATGGTGGCCTACTTATGTAACTTTTAGAAAGCAATTGAAATGTAGTCTTCGTAAAGAACATGACAAAGAGCAAGAAAACCTTATCCATTACCTAAGTGACTTTGCGGAAATTATTCATATAAAAAGTCGCTCTTCTGATTTAGAAGATTGTATTGAAAGGGGTGATTTTTCTGAATTTATTAAAATAGTTTATTTGGCCGAAAGAGATCTGTAATTTTTAACATAGATGTTTCTTATTATAAATAAGATTATTCATGACATTTTTTTACAAAAATAGTTACATATTTAAAATATTTTTATTGACTTATTGATTATTTTCAATTTAAAAGAGAATTAAAAGGTGCAGTTTGATAATAACTGTTGCAACTAGAAAATGTTTATCAATTGAGTTTAGATGCAAGAATATAACAATGTTTTAATAATAACATCTGCTGGTGGTAGTGGGCACATTCAGGCTGCTAAAGCAAAAAAACAAGAAATGAGAAGAAAATATCCTCAATCTAACATATATGTTAAAGATATGTTGTTAGAATTTGGGATAGGCTTTGTCTCTTCCTTAGGGGTTAAATTATTTAATAGTTTTCATAGATCAGCTAATGTAGGTTGTTTAGAGAAGCTGGTTAGTCTTAACTCTTTGGCTAATAAATTTTTTGGTCCTGTATTTTTTGTAAGAGTTTTGAAATTTCTTCTTATTCATGACATCGATAAAATTATTGATACTCAACCTTTAGGCAATGGATATATTATTAAAGCTATTCGGATTTATAACAAAATAACTAAAAAATCTCTTATTTTAGAGAAAATATTGGTGGACTTACCTACAAGTAAAAATGAACATTTCTTTTATAACCTAAAAAAAATTTCATCGAAAGATAGAAATTATATAAAGGTTTTTACCCTAGAACCTTTGTTGCAAGAATCTGAGACAGAAGAAATTTTTTGGAAAAAACATTGTAATTTGAAAATAAAACATATTGTTTATGTTCGCTCTTTATTAAGAGAGTCTTTTAAGCAGTATGAAAATAAAAATAGATTGAAAGAATCTATTAATATTTCAATTTTATCTAAACACATGAATGAAGAAGATTTGCTTTTACAAACTTGTATAAAATGTAAAGCTAATTTTGAAAAAAAAGACAGCGTTTTTTCATTTAATATTAAACCGAAAGATAAGCTTATAACTGTCATGCTAGGCTCTCAGCCTGCTTTTAGATCTACTATTCATTACGCTAAAAATATTATTAAAATGATTTCTCAATTAAATGATTTCTCACAAAACTGTTATCTTTTTATTTTTTGTGGAGATGAATTTTCTAAAAAAAGCCTTTTCCATGTGATTAGTCAATTGATTTTACGATTGCCTAATTTCCCTCATAATTTAAAAGTTATTCCAATGTCTTTTCAAAATGAAGAAACAATAGCACCTCTTTTGTTTAGAAGCGATATTACTATAACTAGATCAGGAGGAATAACTACTATGGAGCTTTTAGGTGTAGCTAAAGGGAAAGTGTTCATTCATTCCGAAGCAACCTCTATAGATCCTTCTTTTGAAGAAAAACTAAAAGGCATTCCTATATGGGAAGGAGGTAATGCCTGTTATCTGATAAATAAAATACAAGCGGATCTTATTACTCCATATTTGACTGAAGATTATTTACTTTCCTCTTTAGTTGGAAGTTAAATAATAGAGCATCTCTTTCCAATTTTTTTTATCTACAAAAGTTTTGATAATATTTGGTTGAGCATTAACCTGTTCAGAAAAGTCTTCCAAAAACTCATAAGCAGTTTTTCTTTGCTTTTCTAAATCTAGTCTAGGAGTGAAATCGCTTAAGAAATTTATTCTAACGAACATGTCATGCATTACATCGTTTAGATATTGTTTAAGATTTGGATTAGTACATACTACTGCTAAAAAAGTATACGGATGTAAATGGGATAGTTCTGCTCCTAGTTTCTCAAGATGTTTTTTCTTTCTTAGAAGGGTAAATTTTCCTTTAGTGCCAAGAGTTGTAACTATTTCTGTTATTTTATCTATATCTTGCTGAGAACAAGGAAGATCTCTAAATTGTATATTTTTATAATGGGGAGGAGGAGCTATTTTTGCTGCTAATGGTATATTAAATGAAAAAGAAGATAGAGTGTAAGAGGTGTAAGAGATGATCTCTTGGGATAGTTTATTATCTTTGTCTATTCTTTCTTCTGCATAAGGCACTTGATAATGGTCTTGAGGCACATCTAACATAGAAACATCTCCTTATTATTGTTTTGTGTAATTATATTCATGGAAAATTAAATAATCTAGCAATTCATTCCATTTTCTATTAGTCAGCATATCTTTTATAACTGCTTCATTTTTATTAGCAGTAGAAGCAAAATCTTTCGTATAAATATAAAGAGGTTGAACATCAGCATATCTTTCTAACTTTTTTATTAAATCTTTAGCAAAACGCGTTTTAATAAAAGTGCTTTTAAAGATTTCTTGCATTTGTTTTTTTAGTATAGGAGTTTCTTCTGAAAAGATAATACCTAGAAATTTTAAGGGATGAACATCGGCTATTTGAGGTTTAATATTAAACTGCAAATCATACATGGTATGAGGATAAAAAACAATGTTTCCTCCGTACTCAGAAAGAGTTTTTATTAAATAACGAATAAGATTTGTTTGGTGTTCTGAGCATGGTAATTCATTAAAATTTATGATGTTAATTGCATAGCCTGCATTTTTTATAAATTCTTTCTCTTTACATATTTTTAAGTCTTTGTAGACAAAGTCTTGTAAGTCGTCTGTGTCTCTTTTTAAATTTTTAATATAAAGAACATAATCACTTACTTTTTTAACAGTAAGTGATGCTAATCCTATTGTGGTAATAAAAGAAGGATATAAAATAAAAGGTGATACACTAGATAAGAAAACCGTTGAAAAAGCAAAAACAAAAGAAAGCGCTATAATAGGGAACAATGTTACGGCAAATACTGTTGTAAGAATTACTGTTTTGAAAAGTTCAAACCGTTTAGTTTTAACTTTGCTTTGACCTTCATGATAGAGGTTGTTAAGTTCTGTGTATGATAATTTTTCAATTTTACGAGGTTCATCATAATGATCTAAAAGCCAATGTTTGACACATTGAGATCTTCCTTTTATCTGTAATACAGAAGTAGCCATAATAAATAACCCTTTTTTTAAAAAGGGAGGAGCATATCATATTTCATCTTTACGAAAAGCAAAAAATTTTATAAATTAGCTTTCTATGCGTATTTTAAAACTTATATCTAAGAGATTAATAAAATTTTTTTTAATCTGTTTATCCATATCTTCTATCATCATTTTGATGAAGCTATGGCATCTTGTTACAGACGGGTTTCGGCTAGATAAGATACAAACAAAACAAATGTTTCATAAAGAGCTGTTTATAGACACATCCAATCAAGATGATGATATAAATAACATATTATCTCAAAAATTCTATTACTTAGATAGAGGTTGTCAAGCATATGTATTTGAGAGTGCAGACAAAAAATATGTTTTAAAATTACTGAGGTATTCTAAGTATAACGTGCCTTTTTGGACAGATATTATAGATATACAAAAATGTAAAAAAACTTCTAAAAAATATTTATCACAAAAAGCTGAAAAAGCTTTTTGGAATACCATGACAAGCTATAAAAGATCTTATGATGATTTAAAAGATCAAACAGCTGTTTGCTATGTGCATCTTACAAAAACAGATAACCTTTTAAACCAATTGAAAATAGTAGATAGATTAAAAAGGGGAAAGATCATTAACCCTAATAAAATAGGTTTTGTCATTCAGAAAAAAACACAAAGATTAGAAGATGTCATGTTTCAAATGAGTAAAAGCTGCGACATAAAAAAAGGCAAAGAAATTATTGATTCTTTTTTTGATCTAGCTGTTACTATAAATAAAAAAAATATAGTAAATAGAGACTATAATTGTGTGAAAAATTCTGGTTATTTAGATGGTAAAGTTGTAGGTATGGATTTAGGGAGTTATTATGCTGCGGAGGTTGATCTTTTAGAAAAATGTAATTTTGATTATGAAATCAGATCTTCTACTAAGCATTTAAGAAAATGGCTTGTAAAACACTGGCCTGAGCTAACTTATTATTATGATGAGAAAATTGAAAATATAGTGTCTTATTATGGTATATAGAAAGTCTTTTTTTTATGTTTTTTTGATTATTGTTGCAGCTTTTTTAATGAAAATTCATTACTTAGCTAACGATGGTTTTAAAATTCATAAGGTTTTGTATCATCATCATTTTGTGAGTGATTGGGATGTTAGTTATTCTAAAAAAGAAAAACAGACAGCTTTGAATATATTGGGTCAGCCTTTTAAATATTTGGGGAAAGGTAGACAATCTTATGTTTTTGTATCTGATGATGATAAATATGTTTTAAAGCTAATTAGATACCATAAGTGTCAAATGCCTTTTTTTACTTCTTTTTTGGATTATTTTCATTTTTCAACATTATCTTATAGGAAAATGATTGAAGATAAGAAAGAAAGGATAAAAAGAGGAATGACAAGCTATAAAATAGCTTATGAAAATCTTAAAGACATTACTTTAGTAGAATTTGTTCACTTAAACCCTACTAATGATTTAAAAAAAACTGTAATAATCAAGGATAAAAAATCTAAAAAATATTTCATTGATCTAGATAACGTAGCTTTTATTATTCAGAAAAAAGCTATCCCTTTAAAAGATTCTATTTTAAAAGAAAAAAATAATTTAGAAAATCTAAAACAGATTTTGATATCATATGTGTCTGTTGGAAAACAATGTCTTGAAAAAAAAGTTTTTAATAGAGATCTTGACAATCTTATAAGAAATGCAGGTTGTTATAATAATCGAGTTATTCATGTTGATATAGGCTCATTTTACACCTTGAACAATCCTTCTGAAGAAGATCTAATGCAAGACTTTAACAATTATATTATTCCTATGCATAAATTACTTAAGAGTAATATTCCAGAAGCAATTCCTTTTTTCGATGAACTGATCTCTTTGTAAAAGAATTTTTCTTGTTAAATAATTTCGTTATCTTTAAATTTTTTTAAATTTTTTAAAAGGCCTTTTATGTGCAATTTATCATTTATTGATAGTGTTTGTAACAGTAAGTATATTGAAGCTAAATATAAAAATATCATGGTATTTAGCTTAAAGTATCCCCTTATATCTGTTATCTCAAGTTTAGCTCTTTTGATATTGGGAGGAACTTTTTTTGCTGTTGGTTATGTTGGATTAGGAATTCCTTTTTCTTTATTAGGGGGAGTCTCTTTTGCTATTTTAGCATCAAAATATGATACTATAAGACGATGTTTAGTTTTTGATTTAACACATGCAGATGATGAGGTTCGTTTAAGAAGGCTTACTATTGATTTGGCTTGCAAAGCTCATAATATTGTTGGACCTTTATTGAGTAGGATAGATGGTATAGAGAATTGGCTTGGCAATATTGTGGATTAGCACTTTACTTTCTAAAGTATTTTTAGCTAATGTGATTTTAAGGAGTCAGATAGATGTTTCTGAAATTAAAATCATATTTTATTGATGATATTTGGAATTTCTCAATAGATGACAAAAAAGGTTTTTTTTCTTTTTTAATAAAATGTGCTAGAATTGTATTTTTATCTGTTCACGGATTTATTAAAGATAAATGCTCATTGCAAGCAGCTTCTTTAACTTATTATTCATTGATGGCTATAGTTCCTTGTTTTGCTCTTTTGTTTGGAATAGCAAAAGGTTTTGGTTTTCAAGCGTATATAGAAAATGAGTTATTAGAAAAATTTCCGGATCAAAGAATAGTATTATTAGAAATTATTAAGTTTGCCAATAACCTTTTAGAAAATACTAAAGGAGGGTTGATAGCAGGAATTGGTGTGTTAGTATTATTTTGGAGCGTTATAAAATTATTAAGTAAAATGGAATTTACTTTCAATAAAATATGGGGAGGTAGCTTAGCTAAAAGCTGGAAAAGAAGATTTGCTGATTATTTATCCCTTTTTATGGTAGTTCCCTTTTTTTTAGTGATATCTGGAAGTGTTAAGGTATTGGTTTTTAGAAATTTTAAATTGATAATAGAAAATTTACCTTATTCATTTTTATTCAATCATGCCTTTATGATTTTTGCTAAGATGTTCCCTTTTATTCTTATGAGTTTATTACTTATATTTATATATATCTTTATACCCAATGCTAAGGTTAAGTTTTTTTCTGCATTAATAGGCGGTTTTATAGCCGCTGCATTATATGAGATTTTGCAATGGCTTTATTTATTTTTCCAAATAGGAGTGTCGAAGTATGGCGCTATTTATGGAAGTTTTGCTGCATTACCTTTATTTTTGATTTGGTTACAGCTAAGTTGGGTTGTTATCCTTTTTGGTGTAGAAATAACATATAGTCTTCAACATCAAAAAAAATATGAATTTTGGCGTTTTAACTCAAAAATGAGTCTTAACACTCAAATGACTCTTTGTATTTGGGTTCTTTGTCATATAGCTAAAAGAATGCTGCAAAGAAAAGATCCTTTTTCAAAAAGAAGATTATCTAAAGAGCTTAATATTCCATTTGGCTCTATAGATAAAATTATCAATACTTTAGTAAGTATTAACTATATTTCAGAAATCAAAAGAAAAAGGAAACGTGATATTGTGATTCAGCTAAATATATCTCCTGAGGATTTGACAATATTACAAATAGTAGAAGATATTAACTCTCGTGGCTATAATACAATTCCTTTTGAAACAGATGATGTAAATAAAAAGATTCAGATGCTTATTTCTAAGTTTTACTTGGATGCTAAACAATCTTCTTTAAACTGTAAATTAAAAGATTTGTTCAAATAATCATGGAAAAAAAAGATTTTTACCCTCTTGTCTTTGAACCTATTTTTAAAAATTATATATGGGGCGGAGATAGTCTAAAGGATATTTATAATAAAAAAAGTCTAGATAAAACGGCCGAATCTTGGGAAATTGTTGATAGGCAAGAAGAGCAAAGCGTTGTCTTCAATGGCCCTTTGAAAGGCATTTCTTTAAACAAGCTTATAACAAAATATCCTAAACAGATTCTAGGTGATCATAAATTTAAGAGATTCCCTCTTTTAATTAAATTAATTGATGCTAAAGATGATCTTAGTCTACAGGTTCATCCAAGCTGCAAAACGGCTCATCTTACAAAAGGTGAAGAAAAGAATGAAGCTTGGTATATTTTGCAAGCATCAGATGATGCAGCTATTTATGCTGGGTTCAACAATATTGTAAACGAAGATTTATTTAGAGCTGCTTTAAAAGATAATACGGTAGCTGATCTTTTAAAAAAATTTCAGGTAAAAAAGAAAGATTATATATATATTCCAGGCGGATGCATTCATGCCATTTTGAAAGGATGTGTCATTTTAGAAGTTCAGCAAAACTCCGATACAACGTATAGAGTATATGATTGGGATAGAGTTGATCAGAATGGCAATAAAAGAACTTTACATATAGACAAAGCTTTAACATCTATTGATTGGGATAACATATCTTCTCCTTTACAAAATGAAACCCTTGTTACTTCTAATGATAACATGAAGGTGTATGAGGGAATTGATTCTTTTTATTTTACAATAAAAAAAATAAATGCTTTTTCATCCTTTTCTCTTGATTATGATGAAAATTCTTTTCATGTTCTTTTTGTTGAAGAAGGAGTTGTAGACTTAGAATGTAACGGATATTCTTTAAACTTAAAAAAGGGGATGACTATATTAATTCCAGCTGTTTGTAGCAGAGTTTTAGTACATATAAACTCTAATTTTGTATCATTAATTGAAATTAGTTTGTAACAAAGGAAAATAGTGTGAATTGGCTTATCTCTTTATTTTTTGAGATGTTTTATTCTCTAGCATCTTATCTTAGCGTTTTATTTTTAAAAAAAGAAAGAACTTGGAACAAGACGGATAAGATCCCTATATTACTTGTTCATGGTTATATACATAACTCAAGCGTTTGGCTCTATCATGCAAAAAAATTAAATAAGAAAGGTTTTGGTCCAATTTTCACGGTAAACTTAGGTAGTATCTTTTCTTCTATAGAAGAGTACACTAATGTCCTTTCAAATAAAATAGATCAAATTCTTAAAACTACAAAGAAGAAGAAAATAATTTTAATAGGACATTCTATGGGAGGTCTTGTTAGTTTGAATTATGCTACACATCATCAGAAAAAAAATCATATCAAAGCTATTGTGACTATTGGATCTCCTATTAAAGGAACTAAAATGGCAAACTTAGCTTTAGGAGACTGCGGTAAGCAAATGAGACCTGGTTCTTTTTTCTTGAGGAATTTAAATGAAGCTATTCAAGAGGTTAATGATTTCAAAATATTTAATATTGCTTCAAAGACAGATGAAATCATCATTCCTTATAGTTCTGCTGTGATTGGTAATGCATATGATGTGGCTGTATTAAATAGAATAGGACATAACGCCCTTTTATATTCAAATAGAGTAAATAAGATATTATCTAATTGGCTTTTGTCTATATAAATCATTT
>Ga0233431_1001391_pt1 | contig 42300 bp, 33 predicted proteins | sample SI_118_April2016_FD_179867 | JGI IMG/M metagenome (GOLD analysis project Ga0233431, IMG submission 179867) | Seawater microbial communities from Saanich Inlet, British Columbia, Canada - SI_118_April2016_200_MG | ecosystem: Environmental > Aquatic > Marine > Inlet | place: Canada: British... | reverse complement strand
GAATCTCCGGATCGGTGAAGACGTCCGCTTCATCGGTGCTGGTAGTGGAAAACTCGGAGACCACGGCCCCTTCGTCCCCGGCCTGGAACCAGTGCCAGGTGTCGGGATGGAGCGTGTACTGAGCGCCGGACTGCAGCACGATTTCGTGCCAGACATCGTAGGTATCTTCGCGGCCGGCGGGCGGTTTCGCCCCGGGTTCCCGGGTCGATTCGCCGGACACGTAGAGATAGACAGTACCCCAGCGGCAGCGAAAGGTCTCTTCTTTTCCGAGCCTGTCACCTGCAGAGGGATGGCGGTGCTGAGGGCAGGTCTGTCGCGGCCACATGGCCAATTCCTTGGCGCAGCAGCGATCGGTATTCACGTAGACCAGCACGCCGAGGCCGGTTTGTTCGAACTGGTCGAGGTTGAAATCGGCGATCTCTATCTGCTCTACCTCTTTATCTCTGATGTAGATACCGGCATTCAGGAACATTTCGCCGGCCTGTTTCTGATAAGACCGCACTTGCTCTTTGGTCAGCATGGCTCCTCACCCCCGATTAAAATTTCGACGTTTGAAAAAGATCACCCCTGCAGCAGCTGGCGCACAGCCGCCGCGATCCTTTGGGCATCGGGACGATAGGCGTTTTCCAAAACCGGCGCGAAAGGCACGGGAATATCCGGCGAGGCGACGCGACACACCGGGGCCATCAGATACTCACCGAAGCGCTCGGTAATGCCGGCCGCCAGCTCCGCGCTCACGCCGCCGGTCCTGGGTCCTTCCTCCGCGATCACCACGTATCCGGTCTTGCGCACGCTTCGGCCGATTGTGTCGTAGTCGAACGGCGAGAGACTCCTCACGTCGATGACCTCGGCCTCGACCTCTTCTGCGGCCAACGTCCCGGCCGCAGCCAGGGCGAAGTGATGCATCAACAGCCACCCCAAAATGGTCACATGCTCCCCCTCGCGGGTGACCGCGGCGGTATCCAGTGGAACCGTATACTCTTCGTCCGGAATGTCGCAGGTGGCATCGACCGCGCCGCTCTCGGTGCGGGCCCCTTTGGAGCCGTACAGCAGCTTGTGCTCAAAGATCATCACCGGGTTATCGTCGCGGATGGCCGATTTCAGCATCCCCTTGGCGTCGTACGCATTCGAGACCGCCACCACCTTGATGCCCGGCACGCCGACGAAAAATCGTTCCGGGTTGCGCGCGTGCTGCGCCCCGCGTCCGGTCGCACCGACGGGTGCTCGCATTACCATCGGCACCTTCACCGTGCCGCCGGACATGTACCGCAGCATCGACGCATTGCTGTGGATCTGGTCCATCGCACAGAGCAAAAAGTCGCCGTACTGCACATCGGCGATCGGTCGCATGCCCATGATGGCGGCCCCGACAGCAGCGCCAAAGAAGCCCAGCTCCGCGATCGGCGTGTTCAGCATGCGATCCGGAAACTCCTTTTCCAAGTCCAGCGTGACGGTGAACGCACCCCCCCAGCCACCGGGTACGCCGATGTCCTCACCAAGGCAGAACACCGTCTCGTCGCGCCGCATCTCCTCGGCGATCCCCTCGCGCAGGGCTTCGGCTATCGTCAAACGTTTCATCCGGTCCTCTCAGTGCTCGCGTCGCGCCGCATATCGGTCGGCCGCACGCGTCGGTTCAAGCGTATACATCGGTTGTCAGCTCCGCGAGAAGCGGTGCCGGCTCGCGTCGGGCGGTTTCGATGGCGCTGGCGACCCGGGCTTCCACATCGCTGCGGGTGCGGTCGAGATCCGCCTGATCGACGTCGTCGCGCCGGCAAAGCACCTGGCCGAAAATCAGGATCGGGTCGCGCTGAGCCCATGCCTCACGCTCGGCCGCTGGTTGGTAGTGGCAGGCGTCGCGTCGAGAGTGGCCGGTCAGGCGATACGTCTCCAACTCCAACAGGACGGGGCCTTCGCCGTCGCGGCACTGCTGAGCGGCGATACGCGTTGCCTCGTGGACGGCCAGCACGTCGTTGCCGTCGACCGTCTCGCCGCGTATGCCGTACCCCGCCGCCCGGTCGGCGATACGGGGCAGGCGAGTGATCTTATCCACCCGCGTCGAGGCGCCGTACAGGTTGTTCTCACAGACGTAGATCACGGGCAGGTTCCATATCGCCCCGAGGGTTACCCCCTCGTGGAACGCCCCCTCGGACGAGGCGCCGTCGCCGAAGAAGCACGCCGCAACCTGCGAACGCTTCTGCATCTTGAAGGCCAGCGCCATGCCCGTGGCCAGCGGGATCCCTCCGCCCACAATCGCGATCGCCGGCGGCATCCCCTTGGCGATATTGCCCACGTGCATCGACCCGCCCTTGCCTTTGCAGCATCCCGTGCCGCCGCCGAAAAGTTCTATCAGGATCTCCTCGGGCGACAAACCCTTTGCCAGCGCGTGGCCGTGCGGACGATGCGTCGACGTGATGACGTCCTCCTCTGCCAGCGCCGAACACACCCCCACAGCCGTACCCTCCTGTCCCTGGCACTGATGGATCGTGCCCGGCATGGCACCCTCGAGGAAGAGGAATTTCACCGCCTCCTCGAACTCTCGGATCAGAACCATGCGCTCGTACAGGCCGATCAGAAATCCCTTGTCGTAGTCCATCTTTCTCATAGGGCCTCCAGGTGTTCTTTGAGGCGGGTCAAAAACATCGCCGCGTTCCGCCCGTTGACGACGCGATGGTCGGCGGTCAGAGTCACCAGCGCTGCCGGCACTGCCGCCACAATTCCGTCTCGGATGACCGGAACCTCTTCGACCCCGCCGACCGCAACGGCTCCGCTGCTGCCCGGCGGGATGACGGCGTGGAACGATTGAATCGGATAGCTGCTCAGATTGCTCACGATCATGCAGGCCCCTGAGCAGTCGTCGCTCAACAGCTTGCCGCGCGCGGCGTTCAGCGCCAACCCGGCCACTTCCCGCTCGATATCGGCCGGTCCCTTGTTATCGGCCTCGTGGACTACCGGTGTGTGCAGCGCCTTGTCGAATCCAACCACGAAGCCGACATTCGCCTGCTCGTGTGTCCCGATCTCATCGTCGAGTTGATAGCCCAGGAAACAGGGCAGATCCCTCACAACCTGAGCAATCGCCTGAATGAAGAACGAGTCGTACCCGACTCGTCGCTGGAACTCGACCTCGAGCGCCTCGCGTTGTCGCTCCATAGCCGATACCTCAACGCGACAGACCATATTGAACGGTATTACCTCGCGCTGGCTCTGAGCCAGCCTCCTCGTCACGGCGCGCTGATTGTCCCGGAGTCCGGCTGGCTGGCGTCTACCCTCCGATCTTTGGACTGCGGCCTGGCGGTTCCTCGCGAACATGCCCTTCCGCGCCGGCTTCGGTCCAGACGACTGCGTCGACGCTTCGAGCTTCGGCTCGACGGGCGTGGCCTCTTCAGCCGCCGCGGGTTCCAGCGCGGGCGAAGGCGCGGTGCTGATTTCAGCATCGCACTCCACCGCCACGATCGCTATGACATCCCCGGCCGCCACCTCGTCGTCTACCGCTGCCCGAATCTCCTGTAGGACGCCCGTTGCGATCGATTCGACCTCGATCGCGGCCTTGTCGGTCTCAGCCACCAGTAGCGCCTGCCCCCGCACCACCGGCTGCCCCACCTCAATCAGCCACTCCGCGATCTTAATCTCTGCAGCGGCCGTACCCAGGTCCGGCATGCATATCTCTGTGTCCATTGTTCTTTTCTCTTCTGAAGTTTTACAACAGGTGGCCGTAGCACCCTGTTACAGAGGCCGGGAATCTATCTCCATGGGATGTTCGGCGATAAACGCTTCGGTTCCGGCGACCGAGAGCAGACCGCCCGTAGTCCCCAGAGCACGGGTGGCGCAGGCGCCGAAAGCGCTGGCATAGCGCAGCATTCCGGGCATGTCGAGGCCGCGGAGCACGCCGGCGATGATGCCCCCGGTAAAAGCGTCGCCGGAGCCTGAAGGATCTACACAATCAACGCTGTACGCCCCTATCTGCCAGCATTTTCCGTCGCGGACGGCAACCGCCCCTTTTTCTCCCAGCGTGATGATGGCGGTGTTGGCGCCATAGCCACTCAGCTCCCGCAGCTGCTGCAACGGGTCGGTCTGGCCCGTGATCTGTGCGGCTTCGTCGTCGTTGGGCAGAAAGTAGTCGATCTCCGGCAACAAGGGCTTCATCACCTCTGCCACCTGGAAATCCTGGGGCACTACCACGTCTACGACAGTAACCACCTGCTGCTGTCTGCAGAACTCGAGCAATTCCCGCAACTCGTCCATATCGATAGCCGGTAAAGCCAGCAAACCTCCCAGGTAAAACAGCTTCAGATCCGCCACCCAGTCGCGGTCGATATGGCCGATGGTAAACGCCTTGTTGGAACCGAACATGTGGATGTAGCGGCGATCCTGGCCTTCTACCACCAAAATCACCGTTTTGCTCGTCGGATAGAGATCGGTGGCGGCTACGTGCTCGCAGCCGACGTGGTCGTCTTCCAGGGATCTCAGCAACGACTGCGCCGATGAATCGGTCCCCACGCAGCCCACCAGATCTACGGCAAAGCCCTGTTTGGCCAGACCGATGGCCACGTTGGCAGAACATCCCCCTGCCCCCGGCTCAATGGCATCGATCGCCAGCAGTTGCCCTTCGCGTGGAAGGTCCTGCATCGGGCCGCAGAACATATCGGCTACCAGAATTCCCGCGCATCCTACGTCGGCCATGACTTATGCCCTCCGGCAACAACCGAGAAGCTCGATCCGCTCGAGAACGGCGTCGCGCACCGCGAGACGGCCGGCTACCATCACATCCTCGCTGCCCCCGAAGCCCAGCACGAGATGAGGATTGATTTCGTCGTTGGCCAACACCGCGCGCACCGCCGCCAGATAGCGTTGTTTCACATAGGTGCCGTAGCACACTTTGGCCACACCCAGACCGATCGCCTCCTTCAGGTCATCTCCCTCGATCCCCGTTCCGCCGTGGAGATCGAGGGGGATATCCACCTGTGCGTGGATAGCGGCGAGACGATCGAGATCCAGGCCCTGCCGGCCGTCGAGCAGCACGTGGACATTGCCCACGCTGACGGCGAGGATATCGATCCCCGCCTCGTCTACCATGCGAGCCGCCATATCCGGATCCGTCAGCGAGGAACTCGCCTCCTCCCCCCCTTCCGAGACACCGCTCGGAAGCTGTCCCGCCTCCGCTTCGATCGCCACCCCGTGCGCGTGGGCATATGCCGCCAAGTCCACGAGGCGCCTCATGTAATCGGAGCGCGATGCGGCGGGATCATCGAGCATGACCTGGCTGAAACCGGCAGTCACGGCCTGTCTTATCCAACCGTCCTGGGCGCACTCGTTGAAGATCACGGCGCACGGCACCGATGCAGACTCGGCCGCAGCCCGCCCCAGAGCCCCGTACCAGGCGAGCCGCTCTTCGATCAGGCGCTGTGAATGGCTGAGGAATTCGCCGTTAAAGCCGACTATTACGGGCGAACGGGTCTCCTCGGCCGCGTCGATTACTCCCTGCAGAGACTCCAGGTTCCAGCTCTCGAAATAGCCCACGGCATAGCCGTTGGCCAGCGCCTCTTCCAGCAGTTCTTTTGCTCGCCTAAGTGGCATATCCCAATCCATCGCGTCTCTGGCGGGCCAACTCGTAAAGAATTGACTTTTGCCGAGTTGACGCCGAGTTGACCATGCCATTAAAAATATGGAAAATAAAGAGTTACGATATATAAATCAACAAAAACAGTGCCGTCTATGCCATGTATCTGTAAATTACTACGGATTCGCGAGAACGACTGGCTCTGTTTATCGCCGAAAAGCTTCCATGCTACCCCGGGCAGAGAGAGGAACACAAGACGCATGACATCAAAAGAACGATTCCTGGCGGCCATGCGCAACGACATCCCGGATCTCGTTCCGGTGGCGCCGGATATCTCGACTTACATTCCCCTGAAACGCTCGGGCCTGCCTTTCTGGGAAATCTGTTTCAATGGCGTTATTCCCCACTGGAAGCTCTATTTGCAGGCAGCCGACTACTACGGGCTAGATGCATGGGTGGCGCCGGTGATGGGAATTCCGTTTCTCTATGCCAGCACGGATGTGCAGTCCCGGGTCGAACTCGAATACGACCAACAGCAAGATGCCATGCTGAGGCGGTCAACGCTGAGAACGCCCGATGGGGATCTCTGCGATAGGGCCATTTGCTTCAGAGAGGAACCTCCGTTCACAACAGAAAAACTGATCAAAGATCTGGCGGCGGATTTCAAAAAGTTCAAATGGATCAGGCCGCTGCCAACCGGGATCGACCGTGAGCAACTTGCCGAACTGCAGCAGGCCTGTGCGGCGGGCAATCACGCGTTCGGCGTAACCATTACCTATCCTGGCTTTCAGAACTGGAACAGCTTTGTCCAGGGGGGCATTGAAGCGCTGGCCTATACGGAAATGGACAGACCCGCACTCCTGGAAGAATGGTTTGAATACGATCTCAAGCGCGGCACCAGGGAGATGGAACTGGCCCTGGATTCCGGTGTGGACTACATCCTTTTCGGCGGCTCCGGCACCATCACCCTGGCGTCGCCGGATCTGGCTCGGAAATACGCCCTTCCCGCATTGAGCAAATTCTCCCGCCTGGCCAAAGACGCAGGCGTTCCCACGATGCTGCACTCCTGTGGCAAGAGCCGCATTCTGGCCGAGTTGTTGAACGAGGATACAGACATCGGCATGTTGAACCCGCTCGAGCCCTCGCCCATGGGTGACGTAGACCTGGCCGAACTCAAGAAGGCGCATGGGCGCCGCTTTGCATTGATGGGAAACCTGCACACCACAGATGTCATGCTCCGCGGCTCGCCGGAGCTGGTCCGACAGCAGGCACTCGAGGTAATGCGAGCCGCCGGCTGTAGAGGCGGATTCATCCTTTCCACCGGGGATCAGTGCGGCCGGGACACCCCGGATGAAAACATCTTCACCATGGTCGACGCGGCCAGGAAACATGGACGCTACGACCCGGCAACCGGAATGCTGCCCGATCTGCCGACAGCGACCTGACTCACACAAAAGCGATGCGCGATATGAAAAGAGAATACGACCTGGCCGAACTCGAGTGGACGCTGTCTGGCCATACGCCCCACCTGTGGCAGTTCGAGAAGACGCGGCGCACTATCGATGTACCGCCCGTTCCCGCCAGAGTTCCCGGGTCGGTGCAGGCATCCCTCCGGGATGCGGGAATCATCCCCGACTGGAAGGTGGGTCTGAACGCCCGCCACTGCGAATGGGTGGAGAACCGCCACTGGATCTATCGGGCTGAGATTCCCAACGGCTGGCTCGATTCCGCAATGAAGTTTCGCCTCCACTGTCTGGGGCTGGACTATTCGGGATGGATCCTCGTCAATGGTCGCCAGGTGTCGACCTTTCGGGGCTCTCACATCCCCCACTCGTTCGACCTCACTTCGTTCCTGAACGGCCGCGATAATATCCTGGAGATCATCTTCGACCTGCCGCCGCGCTGGCTCGGCCAGTTTGGCTACACCTCGCGCATGACCGAGTGGAAACCCCGCTTCAACTACACCTGGGACTGGGTGCCCCGACTGGTGCAGATCGGCATCTGGGACTCGATCGCTTTAATAGCCACCGACGGAGAGGTGATCGAAGGATTTCGCTGCACAGCAAATGCCGATCTTTCAAGCGGCAAAGGCAGGCTGACACTCAGTGGTCGTGCCACAGGGGATGCAGCTACCATGGTGCGAGTCTGCTTGACAAAAGATGGTTCAAGCGCTGCAACAGCGGATTTCGACGTGCATCAGTTCGAGAAGGGGATTGCCTGGACCGACCTGGCAGTTGATCTCTGGTGGCCCAACCTGGAGGGCGCACAGCCGCTCTATGAGCTGAGCTGCCAGTTCCTCGACGGCGATGGCAGGGAGCTCGACGAGATTGCCCGTCGAGTCGGCTTCAGACAGATCACCTGGGAGCGGTGCGAAGGCTCGCGGGAGGATGCCGACCCCTGGGTCTGCGTGGTGAACGGTCGACGGATCTTCCTTCAGGGCGTCAATTTCGCGCCCATTCGCCCCAACTTCGCGGACCTCACTTACGCGGATTACGCCACCAGGCTCGAGCTCTATCGCGACCTCGGCTGCAACATGATGCGCATCAATGCCTGCGGCTTCTTGGAGCGCGAGTGGTTTTACGATCTGTGCGATGAGTTCGGCATCATGGTTTGGCAGGAATTCCCCCTGACTTCATCCGGCATCGACAACTGGCCGCCGGAAGATGAGGCCAGCATTGCCAACCTGACCAGGATTGCCGAATCCTTCATCGAGCGACGCCGGCATCACGCCTCTCTGGCCCTGTGGTCGGGCGGGAACGAACTACAGGGGGACCTGGAGGGCAACAAGACGGGTACGGGCAAACCTTGTGACCTCACGCATCCCATGCTCGAGCGTTTGCAAAAGGTCGTGGCAGAACTGGATCCCGACCGCCGCTATACACCCACCTCTCCTTCCGGGCCGCGAGCCAATGCACAGGCAGCCGATTTCGGCAAGGGATTGCACTGGAACGTGCACGGCCCCTATACGAGTCTGGGATCTGCGGAGAAAAACCGGGACTATTGGGCGGACGACGACGCACTGTTCAGGGCGGAGTTGTGCTGCCCGGGGGCCAATCCGGTTGAGATCACCCGGCAGTATAAAGGCGGCTACCCGGAATTTCCTCCGACGGCGGCTAATGAATACTGGAGCCATCCCACGTCCTGGTGGATCGATTGGCCTCTGCTGGTGGAACTGCACGGACGCGAACCCGGGAATCTGCAGGAATACGTCACCTGGAGCCAGGAGCACCAGGCAGAGACGCTGGCGCTCGGGATAAGGAGTTGCAAGGAGCGCTTCCCCCGCTGTGGCGGGGTGCTGCTCTGGGGATCCCACGATACATCTCCTCTGCCGATCAACACCAGTATCATCGATTTCCATGGCAACCCCAAGCCGGCGGCCATAGCTTTGAAAGAGGTGTGGCGGACCAGTGACTCTCCGGACTCCAAGGAGGTGGACCGATGAGGTTCTCGCTGAATATCGACTATCCATTAGAGCAGATGGCGCAAAATCGCAGGAGAATGGAAGCTCGGCAGTCTTACGAGTACGTCGATCGAGTTCCGGTTGGATTCTGTCTCGTGCCGCGCTATTTCGCCCCGATTTTCGGCATTCCCTACGGGGAACTCTTCAAGGATGTCGAGACGCAGTATTACTGGCAGCTGCAGTTCGCAAAATACAGGATAGAGAATATTCCCGAAGACGCCTACTGCTGTAGCCCCACTATCGCGGTAGCCCCTTATTTCGACAATGTCATCGAAGCCGATGCATTTGGCGCCGAGATCTTCTACCCGGATGATGAAACGCTGTTTTCCCGGCCGACCATCAAGACGGTCGAGGCGATGGACCGTTTTCAAATTCCGCAGCCCGATGCCGGACTCTGGGGCACGGTATGTGAATGGCGTGCCCGGATGGAGGAGTTGGCAGGAGAGACGCGCCTGACCTTCAACGGCAGGGAAGGCAGGGTCGTGGTGGGCCGGCTCGGACTCAGCGGCATAGGTCCGAACATGATTGCCGTCGATCTGGTGGGCGAGGACTTCTACGCCTGGATGCTGGAGTGCCCGGAGCGTTGCCACGTATTCATGCAGAAGATTACTCGGAGCCTGATCCAGGCCCAGAGGCAATTCGAAGAAATCGATCCGGGACCACGCGCGAGCTTTGGCCTGGCGGAAGACTCGGCACAGGTCATTTCACCTGAGTTGTTCAAGGAGTTCGTCGTGCCGTATGATAATATGATATACGATGCCATGGACACCGGTTCGGCAGACGGCCGCGGGATGCACATGTGCGGCCAAAGCGCCCACTTACACGAAGCTCTCGTGAATGATCTGAGGATAACTTCCTTTAACCTTTTCGGCTATCAGGTGCCGCCAGAGGTGGCGGCGAAAAATCTGGGCGGCAAAGCACTTTTGACAGGAAACATCAATCCGATGCTGATGCGCGACGGTACAAGAGCCGAAGTCAGGGCAGCGGCTCGCGAAGCGCTGGATAGCCTGGCTGCTTGCGGCGGTTTTATGCTTGCCGATGGTGCCAATGTTTGTCCCGGCACTCCGCTTGAAAACCTGGCGGAGTTGACCGTGGCAGCACAACAAAAAGCGGATGAACTATGAAACCTTTCCCATGACCGACATCCTTCGCAGTCATGCAATCAGCGCTAGCAGTATCTCTTGCTCTGAAGCCCATTAGGAGGGAAACATGAAGGTTGCCATACTCCACGGCCCGCGCGATCTACGCATCGAAGATCGCGCGCTGGACGACACTGCGCTGAAACCGGCCGAGATCTGGGTGGAGACCGAGATCTCGGCGCTGAAAATCGGCACGGACCGGGGGAACTATGAAGGAGCGGAACAGGTCCCCGGAGCGCCGGGCTATCCCCGTGGAGTAGGGGACAGCAACCTGGGCATCGTGCGCGGCATCGGCAGCGCGGTCAGCCGTTTCCGGGTGGGTGACCGGGTGGTATCGCGCCAGATGCACCAATCCGCGTACGTAACCGATCAAACGGACAGCATCGTCCAGGTCCCAGCAGGAATCCATCCGGAAGATGCCGTGTTCTCCCATCTGTACGCGCTCAGCGCACATTGCTATCTCAAAGCTTTGTTTCAACCTGGAGAGAACGTGGCCGTGGTCGGCCTGGGCGTGCTCGGTCTGGGCGCCGTGGCGCTGGGACCGCTGTTCGGGGCGCGGGTGGTCGGCCTGGGGAACAGTCCGGTGCGCCTCGAAATGGCCGAGCGCATGGGAGCACACGCGGCATTTCTATCTGACGACCCGGATCTGGAGGAGAAACTCGACGCGTTCACCGGCGGAGTCGGCATCGACCTGGTGATCCTCACCGCCAATCCGTGGCCAGCCTACCGGACCGCAGTGCAGGTGGTGCGCCCCAACGGCCGGGTATCGATCGTCAGCCTTATCGGCCGGGGTGAACCGCCACTCGATTTCAATCCGCTGGACATGGAGTGGTTTTACAACAAAGGGATCTCGCTGATCGCAATTGCCCGGCAGGGGGGGTATCTATATCCCAATTCCGAAGATCGATTTTCAGGACGCCAGCGCTGCGAGCACATCCTGTCGCTGATGGCGGATGGACAACTGGAGCCCCGGCAGCTGATAACCCACCGCTTCCACTACACCGAAATGGTCCAGGCGTATGAGATGGCTTTCAACCGGGAAAAGTCGATGCTGGGGGTCCTCTTCGACTGGAGCGAAAAGCGATTGGAATGAACGACGGATAGCACCAGGCCCAATCCGAGCTTGCTCAAACTTCGCAGACGGCGCGTGTCATACTATGCCTGATCCCTCTTCATACGCCGACAGACTTCGGCAACCGCGTCGTTATCGAGACGGCATCCTCCATCCGCCTCAAACTGCAAAAATCTGGCGGTTTCGTAGAGAATAAAGCCGCTGAACCGCCCATCCTGGCGAACCCGCTCGAACTCCGCCGGGTAGTCGGGATTGATATAGCGATTGACGGTGAGAGGAATGCCCTTCTCCTGACAGCGGGTAATCATCTCACCGGCGACTCCGTCGTCGAAGACCGCATCGAAGGGCAGTTGATACAGACGCAGGATACCTTCGTCCAACAGTCCCTCGTCCACCCACTGCTGCCAGTCGTAGTTGATATTGGCCGGATAGGCGAGCCGACGCACAGGAGGCGGGTCCGGTCGAAACCAGTCGATATTGAGATTGATGCGCATGCGCCTGCCGCGGGAGGCTACCATTCCCCTGGCCTGGCGAAGAAAATGCGTGTATGCGTCACCCCGGACCTGGGCGATCATCGCAGAATCGACACTCCCCCGGTGGGCGCATTCTTCGAAGATCACATCGTTGAAACCGTATTCCTCGTAGTAATCCGTATGAGTTCCGTGATTCTCGACGCGGAAATCGACCCCGTCTACTCCGGCATCCATTATTTCGTCCAGACAGGACAGCCAGTACGCCTGCACCTGCGGCTCGGTCTCACACAGCGCACCGGGCAGGAACTCATTCCGCCCCCGGGTGAAGGCGATCAACCCATCTCGGCCGGAGCCGTTGGGCTCGTCGAGGCGGACGATCGACTGCCCAAACCCCATATCGAAAAGTAGACCCCAGTTGCGAAAGTCCACGCTATTTCGCTCCCAGACCCCACCCCCCGTGGCAAACACGCCGGGTATCGCGCGACCTTCGGCATCCAGAGCCGCGAGCAATTCAGTGCCCGTATTCTCGAAATCGGCAGACCCGCTGCTGAAATCCGTCGTCACGAGGAGATAGGAATCGGTGAGTTGGAAACCCGACAGGGTCAGTGTGCGCACCGGATCCCCCTGCCGAGTCACCAGATCGCCGTTGATATCGCGCACATCTTTCTCGCTCGGTTCGACCGCTTCGCGGACATCGAAGCCCACATCGCATGGCTGGTACCGGTAGTTGTATTGGCTGCTCCAGATCTGCAGGTGCTCGCGCCTGACGCGGGTGGGTGCGTCGTCCCGCTTGGTCAGCTTGAGCGCGCAAATCGGCACATCCGCCAAATCCCCGATCGAATCGTCCGGCCTGTGGCGGATGCGCAGCTCGGGATGATCCACCACAAACCGGTCCAGCCAGGTGAGCCAGCCACCCTGTTGTCTGAGGCGCCCGAACGCTCTGGCTTCCGGAGAACCTTCGGGAAGGGAAAGCCCGGGACCGGTCTCATACGGCTTGAAATAGGCGTATAGCTCCATCCCGCACCGATGGGCCGCCTCAACGGCAACGCGCAGCGGATTGCCGAGCGCCCGAAGCGTCTTCTCGTAGTTGTCCCAGCCGCTGTTGAGTCCCACCGGCACAAAATAGCTGCCGTGCCCGTCGCCGTAATACCCCCAGTTCACCCGCTGGACGCCCGCCTCGCACAACACGCGCATCATGGCATCTACATGCGCGGGAGTGATCTCAGCGGCCATGGCATCGTCCACAAAATCCACCAGCGCTTCGAGAAGGAATGGTGGGTGCCCATTCTGCGAGGCGACATGCCCTTCGGAGTCGGATTTACTTCTGCCCATTGATGCTTGTCTCCTTTTAGTCATTCGGCATTGGACGTGACCCGGTGGAGCTGTCCATCTCCATCCCTCGGTTCATCGGGCAAATCCAATTCCCGATGTAAACGGCGCTCGGTTCCGCCTGACTACAGTCGATCGGCCAGGATGTCGTCGATCACCTCGGCGAGACTGTCGACGACGGCGGCGAGCATCCGCTCCCCTTTCTCCGCCGAAGCCACGGTTGGATCCCCGTAGTTACCCCGCTCACTCTGCTCGTCGATGCGCAGAAAGCGGGTCACCTGGTCGCGGTGCTCGGACTCCGGATCGAAGCCATCCGCCTGCAGTCGGTCGGTGAGAACGAGGTCTGGACGCAGAGCGAGCATGAGGGAAGTCTCCATCTCGCCGGCGTGCCCCGAGCCGGCGGGGCCCGCCTCCTTGATCGCATCGAGCGACGCGCCGGCCACCTCCCACCAGGAAGCGCCCCACACGCGGGCCTCTGGATGCATTTTCTTCAGGTCCTGCTGCGCCACCCGCATGTCGGCGCGGTTGCCCCCGTGGCCATTGAGAATGAGAATCCGCCCGAACCCGGCCTGCACCAGACTGTCGACTGTCTCCACGATCATGCCGATGTGGGTCTGCGACGTGGCCGTCAGGCTACCCCCAAAGCGCATGTGGTGTAGGGAAAATCCGAGCCACTGCGTGGGCAGGCAGACCACGCGATCCCCGATCTTCGCGTCGAGTCGCTCCACGATCCCCGTGGCCTCGATTGTGTCGGTCAGCAGGGGCAGGTGCGGCCCGTGCTGCTCGAAAGAAGCGATCGGGAGAATCACAACGACGCACTCCTTGTCGAGTTCCCGAATCGCCGGCCACTGCATCTCTCCAAGTTTCATGATTCCTCTCCCATTCTCATATGGACATATTCAGTGATCGAGCACCAGCCCCTGGTCGGTCACCCGCAGTCGGGCGATGCGGCTGTCCGGCTGGCCCGGGTCCATGATGTGGCCCATATAGGTCACCAGCACCACGTCCGGCTCGATCTCCACCGCCTGCTGGTTTGCCCAGATGGCGTAGTCGATGATAATCGGCCGGCTCCAGGTCCGCCCCCCGTCGCGACTGAGATGGGCGGCGAAGTGCGGATACCGCGTCGTGGCCACCAGCGCTCCGCTGGCCGTGCGCGTCAGCGACGGACAAAACCCCGGAAAGTGACCGATAATGGCCGGCTCCCAGGAACGCCCACCATCCTCGCTGCGCAGCTGCCACATGTACGGATCCCGGTCCGGCCGACCGATTCCGACCAGCACTCCGGGCTCGGCTTCGTCCACAGCGACCTCGTAGTAACGAGCGGCGTAACGGAGCATCGCCGGCGGCTGGTCGGCATCGCGAGCATCGGCATCGCACAGGACCGGGGCCGACCAGCTCTGCCCGTCATCCTCGCTGCGCATCGCCACAGCCGCCCAAAACGGACATTGAGTCTCCGCCTGCGGTTCGTCCGTCCGGGCCACCATCACCGGTGCCACCAGTGCTCCGTCGCGCATCCGCACCACCCGCCACGGCCCCCCGGCCCGCCACTCCCCGGGCCATCCCCCGGCGATCCGCAGTGGTTCCGGCCCCCGCCAGGTGCGGCCCTCGTCATCGGACTCGTACGCCACCAGAGGTGCGGCCGCGTCATCCGGTTGGGCGTGCAGACAGACCCAGGTGCCGTCCCGCCGGACGAACGGGCCGCCAAAACCGACATCCAGCGTGGCCGGTTCCGGATCCCCCCAGGTCCGCCCCCCATCCTGTGAGCGGATGAACACCGCCCGCTTTCTTTCCACGGCGTTCGGATTGCCGAAAGTCAGGTAGAGCGTCACCTCTTCGGAGTTGCTCTTGATGATGCTGGCGTAGCTCTGATAGGAGGTGGGATCGACCTCTCGACAGGGAATGATCCAGTGCTGCGCCGGCGCCTCCAGGCCGGGCCAATCCGGCGCAACCTGCTGCTTCCCCTCGAGAAGCAGACGATCGAAGCGCGGCGCCTCGGTGTAGGGCGTCTGCAGACTGCCCAGTCCGATGCGACCCGATTCATAGGCGTGGTCCTCGACGTCCGCTACCGGAATATCGTCGATCCAGGCCCGCAGTCGCGGACCGTCCGCCCGCACTCGAACCTCGTACCAGCGCTCGAGACAGGCGCAAAGCCCCGGCACCAGGCCGAAGTTCAGGTAGCGCTGCAGCGGACTGCCATCGGCGATGACCATCCCCGCCCAGCAGGCACGCGAGCGGAACTGCTGCCCCCCGAAGGGAATATCTAGCGCATAAAAGCGACGACTATCCTGCAGGCGAAAGAGGAACCGCACCGGAGTGATGTTCCGCAGCCGAAAGCGGAAACTCGCCGTAAAATCTCCGTACGCTTCCTCTTCGCGGACGGCGAGATACTCTACTCGCGTCCCATCGGGCGGCCCTAGCTCGCCGTCCACCCCACCCTGCCACGCTCCATTGAGAAACCTCCATCCGCTGCCGTCGCCGATGCACATTGGTCCGATCGCAGTCGATCCCATTTTATGCCTCCTTCTATTGAGGATGGTCCCACTCGCCGCGCTGTCCCGGACGCTTATAATACTACTATTATTCGGACCTCCAAAAAAGATAATTGTGATGGTGCTGTAATTATAGCATTTTTGGTGGTGATTCCTTGCCAACCCATCCAAATCCGACGCATCCACAATGCGGAGCAGGCAATGACATCACAGCGCATGCGCGGAGTATATCCAATCCTGGTTACTCCGTTCGACGACCGGGATCGAATAGATGAAGACAGCCTTGGGAATCTGGTCGACTACTGCATCGACGCCGGCGTCCACGGCCTGGGGATCGCCTTTGCCACGGAGATCCCCAAGCTCACCGAGGCCGAACGGCTGCGCGTCGCCCGGATAGTGGTCGAGCAGGCGGATGCCCGCGTGCCCGTGGTGGTGAATACCGGCGCGCCGTCCACCTGCGCGACCGTGCTGTACAGTCGGCAGGCCGCGGAGGTGGGAGCAAATGCGGTGATGTGCACAGCTCCCCCGGGCGCGCCACCCGATGAGACTCGGGCCTACTTCAAAACGCTGTCGGATGCTATGGACATCCCCATCTTCCTGCAGGAAGCGGCTGCGGCAATCGGGGGGGCGCAGATGCGCCGCATCGCCGAAGAGTGCGAACGGCTGCGCTACGCCAAGGTCGAAAGCGCTCCTCCGCCGCAGCGGGTGCAGGAGGCGGTGGAACACGGCGGGGAGTTGGTAACCGTTTTCGGGGGCGCGAGCGGATCGCATCTGCTGGAAGAACTGCGCCGCGGCTCCCAGGGCACCATGCCCTGGCCCAGTCTGCCGCACGCCTTCGTCCGGGTCTGGAACTGCTGGGAGGAAGGCGACCAGGAGGAGGCACGCCAGGTCTGGGAGCGGGAGATCCATCCGATCCTGCGCATCGGCGGCCTGGTGCACAAGGAGATCCTCTATCGACAGGGCATCATCGAGACACCGCGCTTCCGCTCACCGGCACCCGCCCCACCGTTGGACGAAACCACGCAGCGCGAATTCGACGAAGTATGCGAACGCCTGGGAATCGGCAGGTGACCTACACCAGCCAAAACCGAGAGAATCGATATGAAAATCATTGACCTGAAGTGCGCGATTATCGGCCAAAATCCAGTGGTGCACATCCTCACCGACGAGGGCATCAGCGGCTTTGGCGAAATAGAGTCCTCGAAACCGTATCTGAAACCCCACGTGCTCTTCTACCGGGACTTCATCCTGGGGAAGGATCCCACAGACGTAGAGCGAGTGATGCTGGGTATACGCCGTCTCGGCGGTTTTAAACCCTGGGGCAGTTCCGTCAGCGCCATAGAAATGGCGCTGTGGGATATTGCCGGGAAGGCGGCCAATCTGCCCACATACAAGCTTCTCGGCGGAAAGATCCGCGACAAAGTCAGGGTCTATCTGACGGGCGGACCATTCCCCATGACCGGCTGCGCTCCCGAAGACTACGCCGAACATGTGGCTAAAATAAAGCAGATGGAGGAGGGTTACACCATCACCAAGCAAGGAATCGCTTTCCACAGCGGCATGGTGCGCAACGTGCCGGATTTCTTCTACGGCGATGTGGCCAGTGGGGGCATGCATCCAAACCGCGGCCTGATGACCGAGCGCGGCCTCAAGCACGTAATCGCCTGCGTCGAAGCGATGAAAGAAGTGCTGGGGGATGAAATGGGATTGGCGCTTGATTGCGGTCCGGGTGTGACCGTGCCGGATGCGATCCGCCTGGCCAGGGCACTGGAGCCGCTCAACATCATGTGGTTGGAAGACATGATTACGGGAGACTACACGCCATACGTGCTGGCGGATCTGTACCGACAGGTGACGGAGAGCACTTCGACGCCGATTCACACAGGGGAACAGATCTACCTGCGGCAGCACTTCAAGGAGCTGTTCGAAAAACAGGCGGTCAATATCGTCGGCCCGGATCCGGCCGATGTCGGCGGCATTGCGGAATTGAAATGGATAGCGGAATACGCCGATCTGCACGGCATTCTCATAGCACCGCACGGCGTCATCGACGGCCTCATCGGACTGGCGGCGCACGTGCAGGTGGCGGCGACGCTGCCGCAGAATTACATCGCTCTGGAATGCCCCCAAGCCCCGGACTGGTGGCACGGCATCGTCAGGGGACTACCCGACCCGATAGTCAAAGAAGGATTTATCGAGGTCTGGGATGCACCGGGTCTGGGCATCGAGTTCATCGTAGAGGAGGCCAAGAAACATCTAAGGCCCGAAGATGAAGGCTTCTTTGATTATTGAATCCGCAGTAATCGTATCTCACCTGGAAGGAGTCGATGCACATGTCTGAAAAGGCATACAAAGTCAGGGCTTCCCGCTGTAGCCACCAGGCGACAGAAGAAGAGATCTACCAGGTCCTCAAACGGACCACGGAACCGCTGACCCGCTCCTGGGAAAAGCTCGAAAAAGCCGGGACAATCGTCCTCAAGTTCAACATGATGTGGCCCCGAGAAAAAATTGAGTATTTCGCGGGCCGGCGGCGCGAACTGGTCGACGATGCATTCGCCGTCGCTTTTCTGCGTCTGCTCCGGGAGCGAACCGATGCCCGCCTGGTAGCCACCGACACCGATGGTGGTCCCACCCCTCCAGATTTCAACTACCGATCCATTCTCGACGATTTCGGGGTGGAATACGACGACTCGAACCTGCCCCCTTTCGCCACCTACGAAGTGCCCGGCGGAGGATTTATGTTCGACCGCTACCTCCTGAGCGAAATCTTCCAGGAAGCCGACGAAGTGATTTCCATCGCCAAGATGAAGAACCACGGCTTCATGGGTATCACCCTCACCACCAAAAACCTGTTCGGCCTCCCTCCCATGATCCCTCCGGAAGGTCGTACCCGCACCTATTACCATCATATAATTCGCCTATCTTACGTGCTCCCCGACCTGGCGAAAATCGTCCAGCCCTGCCTGAACATCGTCGAGGCCCTCACCGGCCAGCGCGGCCAGGAATGGGGGGGAAGCGGCCTTATCACGGACGCCATCCTCGCAGGCGATCATCCGATTGCCACCGATGCCTGCGGCACCTACCTGATGGGACACGATCCTCAGTCGGACTGGCCCACTCCCCCTTTCCGCCGGGACCGAAATCACCTCCTCATTGCCGCCCAGGGCGGCTTCGGCACAGTAGATCTGGACGAGATCGACTTCGAAAGCGAAGTAGAATCTCCCCTTTCACCCGATTTCGACTCCAACGAAATCGATTCCAACAAGACGGTCGCCAGCTGGCGCATGACCACCTGCGAACAGGGCCTTTTCTACCGCGGAAATCGCGAAAATCTCCTGGATCGCTACGCCGGCGAATTCATCTTTCTCCAGGATGACCAGGTGGTCTGGAACGGCCCGGACCCGAATAACCTGGGCAGTCGTCGCATCCTCAGCGGCGACAAAAAGGACCGGGCCCTGTGGCTCAAACTGGCCGATCCCGAGGAAAAAGAGGGCGAACATTTCGAGATCTACGAAGAATGTCTCCGGCAAGCCTCGTAATCGGCGGTTATCGATGGAGTCTGACGACATGCACATAACCGATGTTCAGAGCAATCCCGCGTCCGGCCTGTTGCGCCTTCGCACCGACACTCCCCACGAAGGCTGGGCGACCGGGGTCACCGCAGCGACCGCAGCGGCCATCGACCAGATCTACCGGCCGCTGCTGCTGGACGCTTCCCCCTGGGAGCGCGAGCGGCTGTGGCAAACCCTCAAGCGCGAGGGGGGTCGCGCCGGTCTGCCTCCGGCAACCTGGGGAGTGGTCGATGTAGCCCTGTGGGACCTTCTCGGCAAAATGCAGGGCCTACCCGTGTTCCGCGTGATCGGCGGATTTCGCGATCGCGTGCCGGCCTATCTGCGCGGCAACCCCGATATCGACCTCAATGAAATGGCAAATCAGGCAAGAATGGCGCGCGACAAAGGCTTCTGGGGATGCGAGATCACCATCGGCAGCGAGGGCGACTCCGCTGCTCTGGTGCGCGAGCTGCGCCAGGCCGTCGGCGACCCATTCCGCCTGCTGTGCAACGGCGATCAAGGCCTGGATCTCGAAGCGGCGCTATCCCTCGGGCGCGTCCTGGACGAAATCGACGCTCACTGGTTCGAGGAGCCCCTCCGCGACCACGACGTGACCGGTCTGCAGAAACTCTCCGACGCTCTCGATATCCCGGTCATGGCCGGCGCTTTTCTCAACGGTTCGATCCTGGCCGGCACCCGGGCGTTGACAACGCGCGCCGTCGATCGCCTGCGGGCCACAATCCCGACGACGGGCGGTATCACCGATGTGCTCAAACTGGCGCGCGGTGCCGAGGCGCTGGGCATGAACTGCGAGATCGACTGGGATAGTCGCGGTGCCCCCCACGCCGCAGCGCATCTGCTGGGAGCCGTGCGCAATGCCGAATTTTTCGCCTGCGACGGACCCGATGATGATGATGCGGCGGTTGTCGAATCTCTACCCGTCATCGACGGCGAGTTGCATCTGCCGCAGGAGCCAGGCCTCGGTCTGCACTTCACCGATCCCTCTCTCGTCTCTTAGGCTGGTCCCCATGCAAATCACAAAGGCGACGTTCTACCTCCACGAGGCGGATCCCCAGATCCGCCAGGTGAGCTTCTCGAATCGCGGCAGTATCCAGAAGGTGCAGCCCGGACTCTCGGGTCTTTTCAGTCATTCTGGAGGAATGGGTTGGAAGGACGATCTGCAGATCGACTTCCGGACCGAAGCGCCGATCCCCACCTATCGCCTGCAGCTGCGTCTACACACCGACAGTAACCTCGACGCCTACACCGACTGGGGAAGCGGCTTCAGCGCCGACGAGCTGGAATGGGAGGCCAAAAAAGTGCTGGCTACCCTGACACCCCTGGTGGTCGGCGTGGACGTCTTTGACCGCGAGTATATCTGGCAGCGTCTGTGGTACGCACAGCGCTTCTTCTATACCGGTCGCCAACCCCTGGAAACCATCGACCGCATGCTCTGGGACCTGGCCAGTCGGCACGCGCGACAGCCGATCTACCGACTCCTCGGCGGCGCCCGCGACAGCGTCCCGGCCTATGCCAATTTCGGCGGCGCCACTATCGGCGATCTGGTGGCCGGCTGCCTGCGCCTCCGCGACCAGGGCTTCATCGGCGGCAAGGATCACTCCTACCGGGGCGTCGAGGAGAACGCACAGATGGCCCGCGAACTGCGCGCCGCTCTGGGCGACGATTTCATTCTCCTGCACGACCCGGTCGAATCCTACACCTGCGAGGAGGCGATCCGCATCGGCCGCCACCTGGAAGCCTGCAACTACGGGTGGATCGAAGAACCCCTGCAGGACTACGACATCCTCGGCCTGCAGACCGTGTGCCGCGCCCTCGACCTGCCCGTGCTCGCCCTCGAATGGATCGGCGCCATCGGCGGCCAGCCGTTCAACGCCGCGCCCTACGTCGCCCTGCAGGCCACCGACATCGTGCGCCAGCGCGGCATCGGCATCACCGGGCAGATGAAGGTGGCCCAGATGGCCGAGAGTATGGGTCTTCCGGTCCACGGCGGCGACCCGCACGTGATCCTGGCGATCGCCAACGATCCCCTGTTCGAAGCTATGGGCTTACGGCCCCCGCCCGATGATGATGAGCTGGACTGCCGCGGATGCCTCGTCGTCGACCAGGGCGTAATGCGCATCGCCTGGAGCGACCGGCCCGTCGTCGAACCCGATTGGGATGAAGTCGGGCACTCGGCCAGAATGATCATCGAGTGACAGATCCAGATCTACATTGCGAGCCGATTATTCTCCAGTGACCGATTTCATCGAGACCATCTCTCTTATCCCTGTATTTTACAACCGCACAACCGACGAGCCAATCACATGAAACTAGGCATCTTCAGCAAAACCTTTCTCCGTCCCACTCTGGAAGAGAGTTTCGCCGCCATCGCAGCCCACGGCCTGGAGTCCATTCAATTCAACTGGGAATCGGCCGGCCTCGACGAAATGCCCGATGCCGTCTCCGACTCACTCTGCACCACTGTCCGCCAGGGCCTAAAGAAACACGGCTTGGAACTGGCCGCCGTCTCCGGCACCTTCAACATGATCCATCCCGTTCACCGCGCCGAGGGCATGCGCCGCCTGCGTTCCCTGGCCAGAGCCTGTCCATCTCTGGGCACCCGCCTCATCACGCTCTGTACCGGCACGCGCGACCTCGAAAACCAGTGGCGCTACCACCCGGACAACCAGACGCCGGAAGCCTGGCGCGATATGCTCGACGCCATGCGCGAAGCCGTCGCCATAGCCGAAGCACACGACGTCGTCCTGGTCTTCGAACCGGAAGTCAACAATATCGTCGACTCGGCTCAGAAGGCTCGCAAACTGCTCGACGAGATCCCCTCCAACCACCTCAAAGTCGTCATCGACGGCGCCAATCTATTTCACCGAGGCGAACTATCGCGCATGCATGAAATCCTCGACGAAGCCTTCCAGTTGCTCGGCGACGACATCCTGCTGGCCCACGGCAAAGATTTAGAGCGCGATGGCGATGCCGGGCATCAAGCCGCCGGCACCGGCGTACTCGACTACGCGCACTACCTGCACTGTCTGGATCGAATCGGCTTTGAGGGGACAATCGCGCTGCACAGCCTGAGCCAGGAACAGGCACCCGCATCCATCGCCTACCTGCGCGAACGCTGGCCGCGCTGAACTGCTGAAGAGAAAGACCATAAGCAAGCCCCACGAAGTGACGTTCTACACCGACGGTCGATCGACTACGATTGGCAAGTTCCCGGTAGAGGAATTTCACAGCGATTCCAGCCACCAGCGATACTGCATCGATGCCCGCGGCTGTGAAAGCCAACTGCTTGCCGCACTTACCAGAAAGCCGTATATCAATACCCATTCGCAATCCATGCAATAACAAAGCAGTCGATAACCATGACGGATTCACCCCACAAAACATCCGCCCGGCGTCCCCGAATCGCCGCGCTGGTAACCGAGTACCGCAAATACTCGCACGGACAGAATATCGTCGACCGCCTGATGGGCGGCTACGGCTGGGAAAGCGGCTGGCACTATCCGGAACTGGACGTGGTGTCGCTCTACGTAGACCAGTTCCCCGAATCCGATCTCAGCCGGGAACGCGTGGCCCGCTACCCCGATTTGGAAATCTACCCCACAATCACCGAAGCCCTGATACTGGGCGGCGACCAGCTCGCCGTCGACGGTGTCCTGCTCATCGCCGAGCACGGACAGTACCCCAAAAACGAACAGGGTCAGACTCTGTACCCGCGCTACGAGTTTTTCCGGGAAATCGCCGACATTTTCCGCCGCAGCGGGCGAAGCGTACCTGTCTTTTGCGACAAACACCTCTCCTGGAACTGGGAATGGGCGCGCGAAATGGTCGCGACCAGCCGCCAACTCGGCTTTCCGCTCATGGCCGGCTCGTCAGTGCCGGTCAGCCGCCGCATTCCATCCATCGACCTGTCCTGGGGCGCCGAAATCGAAGAGATCGTCGGCATCGGCGTCGGCGGTATCGACAGCTACGACATCCACGCACTCGAGGGGATGCAGTGCCTGGCGGAGCGACGCCGGGGCGGTGAGACCGGAGTGGTGTCGATCCAAGCTCTGCGTGGCGACAGCGTCTGGCAGGCACTCGATGCCGGCGCCTGGGACCCCTTCCTCTTCGAAGCCTGCCTGTGCCGCAGCCAGAGCCTGACGCCGGCCGATGAGAGGAATCGCCACACCTACCCTGCGCGCGAGGATTTTCCGCGGCTGGTCGAGTCGCCACCAGTGGCCTATCGCATCGAGTACGCCGACGGACTTCGCGCCACCATGCTCCTGCTGGAGGGGCTGGTCCACGACATCACCGTCGCCGCCCGGATCAAAGGCCAGCGCCATCCTTTGTCGCTGCTGTTCTATCTGGGCTCGGGTCACGGGATGCAGCCCAATTTCTTCAATCCGCTCTGCCATCATATCGAAACTATGATCGCCACCGGCCTTCCTCCTTATCCGGTCGAGCGAACGCTGCTGACGACCGGACTGAGCGCCGCCGGAGTCAAATCGCTCTGGCTGGGCGAAAAGCCACTCGCCACGCCCCACCTGGCCATAAGTTACCAGGTGGACAACGCATCCACTTTTCGGAGGACGTGATGCCCGGGCAGCCACGCAAAAAACTGGCGCTCATAACGACCTTCTGGGACTGGCGCAGCCACGCCAATCATATGGGCGAACGCTTCCTGAACGGCTATCCACACGACGGCCGCTGGCACCGTCCAGCCATCGACGTGGTCTCTGCCTATGTCGATCAGTGCTCCAAAGATGACCTGAGTCGACGCCGGGCCGAAGAGCACGGTTTCTCCATCTACCCCACCATCGCCGAGGCTTTGCGGCTGGGCACCGATGCGCTGGTCGTCGACGCGGTGCTACTCATCGGCGAGCACGGCGACTATCCGGCTAATGAGAAGGGACAGAAGCTCTACCCGCGCTACGAGTTTTTTTCACAGATTGTCGAACTGTTCCGGCAGGATGGACGCGCGGTGCCGGTGTTCAACGACAAGCACCTCTCCTACAGCTTCACAAAGGCGCAGCAGATGGTGGCGGCCGCGCGGGAACTGCAGTTCCCCCTGATGGCCGGCTCGTCGCTGCCGGTCACCTTCCGGCTGCCGCCGCTGGAGTTGCCCCTGGGCTGCCAGATCGAGGAGGCGCTGATGATCGGCGTCGGCGGATCGGACGCGATGGACTTCCACGCGCTGGAGGCGCTGCAGTGTATGGTCGAACGACGCCAGGACGGTGAAACCGGCGTCAGCGCGGTGCAAATGATCGAAGGAGATGCGGTATGGAGGGCGGGGGAGGAAGGCCGCTGGTCCCGACGTCTGCTCGAAGGAGCGCTGGCACGCTCCGACTCGCGCAGCGGCATCGGGCTGAGCGACGGCAGGCCGCAGGATCTCGCCCACAGCGGTGAGCTCGAAAAACTGGTGGAGAAGCCGGCCGCCTATCTCATCCATTACAGCGACGGCTTGCAGGCCACGCTGCTGATGCTCAACGGCGCGGTCCAGGACTTCACCTTCGCCGCCAAACTGCACGACCTGCCGCAGGTGCAGTCGACCCAGTTTTTGCTGCCGCCGGCGCCAAACGTCACCTACTCGGCCTGTCTGATGAACAGGGTGGAGGAGATGTTTACCTCGGGCCACGCCTCGTATCCGGTCGAACGCACACTGCTCACCAGCGGCGTTCTGGAGCGCTGCCTCGAATCGCGTCTCGGCGGGCATTGCCGACTGGCCACGCCCGAGCTGAACGTCTGCTACCGGGCACCGGAGACATCGCAATTTGGCGGAGCCGTGGAGTAGCGCGCCCCGACATCGAACTCCACCGTGCCGGATCGCTTGATGCTCGATCTTCGTAGAGAGCCAGTCTTCGGCGATCTCCAGAAGGATGGGCCCTTGCCGACGTCCAGATCCCTTCCTATTACAAAGAGTCATCGCTCCAGGCAAACCCTTTTTCGGCATCACCGGACCACGCGTTCTCTACTTTGTGCAGCGAGGCTATAATTCGTACCTTTCGGCCCGGTGTTCGGTAGATCCGGCACCCGCTGTTCCACTTTTATATACCCGATCCACAGCAAATACGCACATCGAATCCAAAAGACTGACGCAAGGAGGAGAAGGACCATGCAGACTATCGAAGTCAGCGGCCGCAGCACCCCCCCGGAGTGGGCGATCCGCCAGCGCCACCTGTTCGAGTTGATGGACCGCTCAGCGCCGAAATTTGTCGAAAAGTACACCCGCCCCGACGGCACGTTCATCTGGCGCGACGAGTGGCCCGGAATGGACGGCTCCGACGACGGCTACGAGAGCTATCTCTCCTTCCCGCTGTTCTACATCCTCGGCGGCAGCGAGGAGATCCACGCCATGGCGCGACGCCTGTGGACGGCGGTGACCTGGCAGTTCACGCAGTTCGGCACCGTGACCCGCGAGTTCGACAACTACTACGACTGGATGCACCACGGCGAATCCTACACCTACCTGCACTATCTCGGTATGGCCGATCCCGACAACTACGTCGATCGTCAGCGAGCCCTGAAATTCGCCGCCATGTACATCGGCGAGGATCCGGAGGCGCCGAACTGGGATCCGGAGCACAAAATCATCCGCTCGCCGATCAACGGCAGTGCCGGGCCATGTCTGGAGATGAAGTGGGACGACTGGGTCACCCACAGGGACAACCTGTCCCCCTACCTGGCGCCCTACGAGGATATCCCCGGCCACGAGAGCGACGACCCCTTCGTCAAGCTCGACTGGTCCGACGACGAGGTTTACGCGAAGATCCTCAAGACCATGAACGAGCGCATGGTGCCCGGCGACGTGCCGCTCAACCTCAATGCCACCAGTCTGGTCACCAACGCCTACCTGTACACCGGCGACGACAAGTACAAACAGTGGGTCCTCGACTACGTTCAGGCATGGATGGACCGCACCGAGGCCAACGGCGGACTCATTCCCGACAACGTCGGCCCCACCGGCAAGATCGGCGAGCGCATGAACGGCAACTGGTGGGGTGGCTACTACGGCTGGCGCTGGCCCCACGGCGGGACGGTGATGCTGGAGGCAATGTGCAATGCCGGCTGTAATGCCACGCTGCTCACAGGCGATCCGTCGTGGCTCGACCTGTTCCGCTCGCAGGCCGACCGACTGTGGGAGATGAGGAAAGAGGAGGACGGCCAGATCATGATCCCCAACAGGCACGGCGCACAGGGCTGGTTCCAGTTCATCCCCCACGCCTCGAGTCAAACCCTGCGATTGCTCATGCACGCCTACGCAGTCGGTCGCCAGCAGCAGGACATGGACCGCATCGAAGAACAGTACGGCGATCGCCCGCTACCCAAGGACAAGCCCCTGCCCGGCTGCGGCAAGGCGGGTAGCTTCAGCATCCACGATTGGTTCGAGTACACCGTGGGCCGCAACCCCGACTTCCCGGAGCGCGTCCTGGAGGTCACCTACAGAGAAATGCGCCGACGCCTCGATCGCATCGATTCGGAAAGCCTCGACTGGACCACCTGGAACGACGGTCCCGAATGGCAGGACGTGCACCACTGGCAGAACATCAACCCGGTAGTTCCCGAGGGCATGATGCAAATGGCCATGGGCACCCCCACCGCAGTCTACCACGGCGGCATGGTACACGCCGCCCTGCGCTACTTCGATCCGGCGACCCAGAGACCCGGATTGCCGCCGTATATGGCCGCCCTCGTCGACGAGGTCGAAACCGACTACATCCACGTGCGCCTGGTGAACACCGACATTCTCGAAACGCGGGAAGTTCTCCTACAGGCCGGCGGCTGTTCCGAGCACGAATTCACCGATGTGCGCAGCGATGAAGAGGGCGCGGCTCCAACGACTGTCGATAGTCGTCACATGCGCGTGCGCCTCGGACCGGCCGCTCAAGTGGGATTGCGTATAGGCTTGAAGCGATTGGCACATAAGCCCACGTATGCACGACCAACCTTTGAATGAGGAAGGGTGCTCATGGCACAGTACCGCGGAGCGATCATCGGCCTGGGATGGATGGGCATGCTGTACGACCTGGCTCAGCGCATGGGCACGTGGAACGTCGACGACATCGACCGCCCCACGCCGGAGCTCGACCTCCACCGCAAGTTCCACTTCTTCGACCACCCCGGCGAGGAGGGTTTGCCCACCTCCTATGCAGAGGCGCTGTGGGATCGGCCCGAAATCGACCTGATTGCCGCCGCAGAACGCGACCCCAAGCGACTGCGAGCCTTCAGCGACCGCTATGGCGTCCAGGCTCTCTATACAGACGCCGAAGAGATGCTGCGGCAGGAGAAGCCGGAGATCGTATCCATTGCCACCAACACCAAACATCGAGCCGATCTAACCTGTCTGGCGGTGGAGTGCGGCGCCATGGGTATTTTTACGGAGAAGCCCATGGTCCACACCCTGGAGGAGGCGGACCGCATGGTGCAGACCTGCAGCGCTGCCGGCGTCCCCCTGAGCTGCGGGGCGATTACCACAACCCACCCATCCTTCGGACGGGCCAAAGAGCTGGTGCGCAGCGGGGCCATCGGAGACCTCGCGTCGATCGAGGCCGCCGGGCCCGGGGCTCAGCACCAGAACTGGTCCTATTTCCTGGAAAGCGCACCGTCGTGGGTGGTGGGCACGGGCGATCAACCGCGCCGGGAGTCGGGTAGCGACGAGTTCACCGGGCAGGGAATGATGGTCACCGAAGAGGGACTGGTCGTCCATTTCCGCACGGGAGCCCCTGGAGTGCGGCTGTGCGGCACCGCGGGGGAGATCGTCTTCAACTACCTCGACGCCTGGAGATGGTGGCAGGATGTGGAGATCGACGGGCGCAAGCGCCGGGTGGAGATGCCCTGGCCCCAACCGCAGTTCGTGCCTCCCTACGGCGGTGTGTATTCGCTGAAAGATGTGATGGATTGCCTGGCCGGAGAGTTGGACGAGCCCAAGAACTCGGGCCGGCGGGTGGCCGTGGCCCTGGAGGTGGAAATCGCCCTGAAGCAATCTTCGGCTCAAAAAGGCGCGCGCGTGAACCTCCCCCTCGAGGCCCGCTCTCTCGGGCTCAACTACGACTGGTTCCGCTAGTCGGCACCTTCGCCTAACTTCGGCACCACCGCTCTATACATTCCCAAGTTGCACAAAAGAGCCCCCGGGAGATCTATCTTCCGGGGGCTCTCATATCGGTTCAAGCTGCCTGTGTTCCAACCTTCGCGATCCGTCGCTCTCTACGCAGCCGCCTGCTTCACCATCGCGGCGACTTCGGACGGCCTTTTCCCCTCCTGAATCGCCATGATGCCGACGATGGACATCTGGAGCCGCATCTCGATTTCATGCAACTCCTCCTCCAGTTGCGCTTCGAGAACCGCTATCACCTTATCGGGCTCTTCCTTGGCGGCAATCATCTCCAACCCCCTGCGGAGCAGCGGATCTTTTACCTTCCCCACCAGCTCGCACGTCGCGCGAATCCCCGCCTGCCGCGCCAGATACCCCATGTCGGTGATCAGCGTGGAGAGTTCGTCGTACCCCATTATCATCAGCGGCTGTCGGACAAGACTCGCCTCGATCTCTGCGACGATCTCCTTCGGGGGACGCAGCGCTGGTGCTTCCTTTTTTAGGCTCCCCACCTGCGAATCCAGATACAGAGCGGAGAGCTTGTAGCGAATGATCTCGGGATTATCCCCTGCCATGATCGCCAGCACTCCCTCGATCACCATCAGCCCCCGCGTCTTCCGCCCCGGCAGTATCGCATGCCGACAGCGCGTCTCCAGGACATCCCGGATCAGATTCGGCTCGGTCCCATCCACCGCCAATATCACCGCTTCCTTAATGAAGGAGCTCTTCGCGGACGCTATGCACGGCTCCAGCGACAAAATTCCCCCGCGCCGCGCCTCCTCGGCCAGTCCCTCCCAAACCTCGACCAGTTCATCTTCGGTGAACTGATCCAAATCCTTCTCGAGCAGTTCACCCAGACGAGGTTGGGTGACCAACGGCGTCGGCCCATTATCCTCGCTCTTCAACGCGCGATCCTCGCCCCCATTCGGCCACGAAATCTGCCCATGAACGGCCAGTTGCGCCGCCTGTTGCAAAATCCGCCGCTGCACCTCCTCGATCTCATCCTGAGGCATCGGCCCCAGGAACGCCGCCTCCTGGAAAATAAAGGAGCGCACCCGCTCCGACATGTTTCTCGTCACTTTCTCCCTGAATGCCTCGGACGCCCCTTTCAAGGCGACGACCAGATCCTTCTGATCGGTCTCGCGCATCAGCGTCTGGATCTCGCGTTCGGTCACCTTTGCCAGCAGATCCAGGTCCACGTCCACCACCGCCTGCAGCCAGTTCCAACCCCTGAAACCGTAATCGCAGGCGATGACGTGCTGCGCCTCCTGCAGGGAAAGATCGGCGGCGAGGACATCCTCTTCCGACACCTCGGACAGCCTGGGCAGCCATTCGCGAATGCGCGTTGCCGCCCCGAAATCGGCGGACTTGTGCGCCTTGAGCAGATCCTTGGCCTGCTTCTTGAGCTGCTCTATACTGGGTTTGGGGGGTAGTTTTTTGGACATGGCACAACCTCTTCCGTTAGGCACCTGCGGTCCGCTATCTACAGGTAGAAAAAGGTTGTCTATGTGGGGTAGAACGGTGGAGGTAGGCTCGGCCTTTCCCGCGGACTGGCGGCTCCCTTCACGAGCACATTTTAAACATACATCTCCGAATTTCAGAAATCAACTCAATTCGAACAGCGACTCGACAGGCTGTTGCGCCTGCAGCCAGATGCTGTACTTTGAGTTTGAAATCGAGAAATTTGCCCAACCGAAATCGCCAGAAATCGACCAGATCGGCGATATGTCACTCCAAATTCCCGCCACTCCCGCTCATTGACGGAGTCCGCCACCTCTACCACGGAGATTCTTCGATATGACCGATGTCCTGTACGTCGCCCTGTCCGGCGATTCACCCCGCCTGTCCTGCCACGCCATCGCCGCCGACGGCCTCGCCGAGCCAGCCCTCGACACACCCCTGCCCGGCGCTCCCTCCGATCTCGCCCTGTCGCCGGACGCCCGCGTGCTCTATGCCGACGTCAACGTCGACGGCACGCATCAGCTCCTCAGCTTCCGCATCGACCCCGCCACCGGCGCACTCGAACTCTTCGGTGCTCCGGCCCACGTCGGCCCCTACCCATGCCATATATCCGTCGACCGAACCGGCCGCTTCCTGCTGGCCGCCTACTATTCCGACGGCATGGTCACCGTCCACGCCATCGGCGACGACGGCGCCGCGGGAGAGCGCGTCCAGAAGTTGGAGACCGCACCCCGAGCCCACTTCATTCAGACCGCACCCTCCAATCGCTACGCCTTCACTCCCCACGTGTGCGACGAGAATGCCATCTGGCAGTTCCGCTTCGATCAGGAGACCGGCCAGCTCACACCCAACGACATCCCCAAAGCCTCTCCCGGTCCGGGCCAGGGCCCGAGACACATCTGCTTCCACCCCAACGGCCGCTTCGCCTTCAGCAACGGCGAGCAGGGCTCCAGCGTCACCGCCTGGTCCTACGATTCAGAGGCCGGCAGACTGACTCCGCTGCAAACCCTGTCCACCCTGCCCGACGCCTGGGACGGCGACAACACCTGCTCCCAGATCCACATCACCCCCGACGGTCGCTTCCTCTACTCCTGCAACCGCGGCCATCACAGCCTCGCCGGCTTTGCCGTCGACGCCGACTCCGGTAACCTCACCCCCCTCGGCCAGTTCGCCGCCGAGGCCACACCCAGGCCGACCGCCATCAGTCCGGACGGCAACTGGCTGTTCAACGCCGGCGGCGCGCTGCTCTGTTATCGCATCGACCGGGAAAGCGGCATCCTCAAACATGTCGGCAACGCGGAACTCGGTTCGATCGCCTGGCTCCTGGCGGCTCGCCTGAGCTGATGCCCCTTTTTTAATGGATGTAGCTGGATCGGGGACACCTGAATCTCCTCCGGAAATATCCCCGATCCAACTACATCGACATATTTTCCAGAACAAACCAATAAGTCCCCGTCCAGAAATAACTCGATCATTCTTCGGAATCTCCCCGGTCCAGTGGATATTCCGAAATCGTCAACTCATTTCTGGATTTAGCCTAACAATCGTCCAGCGCCTCTTCGAGAATCTCCTTTAGTCGCCCCGTCTCGCGCCGGAAGTCCCAGCCGGCATCCAGCAGCTCCTGCTGGGTGACGAATTCGACGCAGATCACCCCGTCGTATCCATCCGCCTCTAGCTTGCGGATGAGCCTCCCGAAGTCGATGCTCCCTTCGTCCGGACGGGCCTGAAAGGCACCCGGCGCCGACTGCTTTGCGTGGAAATGTCGGGCGAGAGGATGCAGCACCTCAATTTCTTCGTGCCCCAGACCGAGCTGGACCTGATGGGCGTAGTCGAGCGTCAGCCCCAGTCCCGGCACCGATTCCACCAGTCGCATGGCGTCGGCCGGCCTCTCGGCAATCGACCCCATGCACGGCTCGATATTGCACCCCAGCTGCTTCTCCCCGGCCACATCCACCATACCGCGCAATTCCCCGACAGAAATCTCGAACGCCTCTTCAGGCGTCTGTCCCAGCTCGTCGTGCACGTGCCCGGGGATCATCATGACACTCTCGAACTCCGCCTTCCGGGCAAAAGTCGTGATCCCGTCGAACATCCCCCGTGTCCATTCCCGCACCTGCGGATCCGGATGGTTGATCGGCTTGCCGAAGTGCATGATAAACAGTTCGGAAACCCCCAGACCGTTCTCCTCCACCACTCGACGCAGTCTGTCGGCCTGCCCATCCGGATCATCCACCGCCTCCTGCGGCATAATCTGATGGTAGTTGCTCCACCCCGCTCCCACATCGACCAGATCGAACCCGATCTCCCGCACGACTCGAGCCGCCGCTTCTATATTCAGATCCCCAAAACTGAACGTCGCCCCCGCTATGCGCGTCATCACTCGCCTCCTGTCAGTTGAATTCCACTCATATCATCGCAACGTTTCTCACGACTGTTGCGCTACAGCGCCGGGATCGCAATTCTCCCGAATCCCTTCCTGCCAGCAAATATTGGCCACCGGCGCCAGTATATCGAGCACCTGTTCGAGTAGGGAATTATCAAGATTCACTTCCAGCATCTCCAGATTCCGGTCCACGTGACGCATCTTGCTCATCCCGACGAGGGTAGTGCCCACAGACTCATACGCCAGTGCGAACTGCATGGCGATCGCGGCGATATCCCTCCCGTGACTTCTGCAGCACTGAGCAGCTTGTTCTACAGCATCGAGCACCTTCTTCGGCGCCGGATGCCACACCGGCGCTCCCAGATCGGTCAACGCCCTCATATTCAAGGGCGAGGCATTTATCAAGCCGATCCCTTTCTCTCCTGCCAGCGGCGTCAAGACCTGATCCAGCGAATTGTCCAGAAGATTATAGCGACAATAGGTCAGGATCGTATCCACTTCCGCCCGCTCCGCCACATCCTTGAGCAAATGCAGCGGATAGGCCGTAATGCCGACATATCTCACCTTCCCCTCTTCCTTCAACCGATACATCGCCGGCAGTGCCTCCTGAATGATCTGCTCCCGGGACACGAATTCGATATCGTGCGCCTGATAGACGTCGATGTAGTCCGTCTTCAAGCGGCGCAAACTCTCCTCGACGAAACGGCGGATCCCTGCCGCTGAAAAATCGAATCTCTCCCCATCTCCCTCTTTGTAGCGCCCGACCTTGGTGGCCAGAATGATGGAGCTTCGCTTCCCCACGAGAGCCCGCCCGAGCCGAGTTTCCGCCAGCGTGCCCCCGTAATAGGGAGCCACGTCGAAGTAATTTATCCCCCGATCGATGGCGTGGTGGACCGCACGCTCCCCTTCTGCAGAATCGATATCGCCGTACTCCTCTCCGAGAGAGGCGGCGCCGAAGCCGACGACCGAAACGCGGAGTCCGGTCTCACCCAGCATTCTGTAATTCATCCCCGATACCATCTCATTGTCAGCAGTTCCCTTTACGGCAGTCTTCCGGCTCACCATTTCCCCACTCCTGGAAACCCCATCCACACATCGCTTTCCGCCTACTTATACCAGATTGCCGAACTGATGTCCGGATGTTGCCGGGATTTCCGCAGGCGAATCGCCGAACAATAGATACAAAGACATCCGAAAATCAATTCGCTATCACATGCATTATCAAAGACGGTATCGCTCCAGCGCTTCGGAGGTGATAGCCGTTCCCGCGCCGGGTGTATCGGAAACCAGAATCTCCCCATCCTCAAAACACACCGGCTCCTGAAAGATCTCGCGGATCCAGGGAATCCACTCCACCATCCAGCAGTGGGGAGTAGCTGCCGCCAGATGCTGATCGACCTGCATCATCGTCCATCCAGCAGGCACCACCCGCTTCCCCGCCTTCCCAGCCAATTCGGCCACTTCCCGCCAGCGCGATACCCCACCCAGCTTCATATCCGACGGCTGAGCAATCTCCATACCCCCTGCATCGAGCATGTCGCGAAACATCAGCGGCTCGCAAATACTCTCTCCGTGCAGCAAAGGAGTATCGATCGCCTCCGCCAGTTCCGCGTGCCCCCGCACATCGAACGGATGCAGTGGCTCTTCCAGCCAGACGACGTCGAAATCCACCAGCGCCGGTGCGCGCGCCAGGGCTGTCGGCAAATCCCATCGACTGTTGACATCGACGGCGACCAGCACTTCCCCGCCGACCGCTTCACGCACCGCCTCCAGCCGCCGCAAATCATCCCCGAAATCTTCGGAACCGATCTTGATCTTGATACCGCGAAACCCCTCCCCCACCGACCGCTTCACCCGGTCGATCAGTTCCCCTTTCGAATAACCGAGCCATCCACAATTCGTATCGTAACACAGCACCCGCCGCCGACATCCTTCCCCCAGCAGTTCCCACAGCGGCTGCTCCACCGCTCTGGCCAGCAGATCCCAGACCGCCACCTCTGGGGCGCTCACCCCCTGCACCGCCGGGCCATTCAGTCCGAGATGATGGCGCGCCAGATAGATATCGCGCCACCACTGTTCGTGCTTCCTGGCATCCAGGCCGGCGATCTCCGGCAACAGAGCTTCGTCGATAAACAGCCTCAAAGCGGCCATCACCGGCCCGAAACCGCACTGATATCCCCATCCCTCGAGACCCGAATCCGTCGTCAGTTTCACCGCGAGAACATCCCAGGCCCGGAGCGTGCTCTGCGAATCCACTCTCAGAGCCTGGACCGGCACCCGCAGGAGAAAGCTCTGTGCTTCGACAATCTTCAGCGGTTCCATCTTGCGGATAATCTCCCTCTCGATCTCTCCCACTGCGACAGCTATCCCCTCCTCAACCTCTTTGGCCAACTTCCACAGCACAGTGCATTTTCATTATAATATCTTCTGAAACCGTCTACAAGCACTCGATATCGCGTCGAAAAGACAGAAGCTGCATTTTACACGGACAGGAGGAATCATGGATAAGATCAGACTGGCGCTGGTCGGCTGCGGCGGCATGGGTACACGCCATCTCTACGGACTGAGGGAATTGGCCCAGACCCCTTTTGGCAACGTGGAACTGGCCGCTCTGTGCGATATCAATCGCAAAAATGCCGAAATGGCCGCGGCAGAGGCGGAAAAACTGCTGGGCGAGCGCCCCCCCATCTTCACCGATCTGGAGGAGATGACCCGGCAGGTGCCGGACCTGGACGCCGTCGACGTGGTGATCGACCCCTCACTCCACCAACAGGTCGTATGTCAGGCCCTGGATCTGGGACTGCACGTGCTGGTGGAGAAACCGCTGGCCATCACCGTCAAAGGCTGCCTGCAAATGATCGAAGCGGCCCGGCGCAACGATCGCAGGCTTTCAGTAGCCGAAAATTACCGTCGCGATCCTTCGGCACGCCTGGTCCACCATCTGCTGCAAAACGGCACCATCGGCACCCCCTATATGGCCCTATTTCACTCCCAGGATGCCGGCAACGGCATCCTCATCACCCCCTGGCGTCATCTGAAGGAACGCGGCGGGCTCATCCTCGACCTGGGCGTCCATTTCACCGATCTCATCCGCTACCAGTTGGGCGATATAGCAGAAGTATACGGAGATGTGCGCCTGGTGGAGGAGATGCGAAAAAAGCCGGAGGGGCAAAACCATCAGTACGATTTCTACCGCAAACGGGCACAGGAGATGGCACCCCAGGTCCCGGCCACAGCCGAAGACAGTTCGCTGGCCCTGTTCAAAATGGAGAGCGGGGCGACCGTGAGCTGGATGGTCGGCATAGGCGGCTACGGCAGTTCCGGCCGCCAGCTCATCCTGGGCGAACAAGGCAGCATAGAAGGCTTCGGCACACGGGGCGGCGGCGTGCGCATGCAGGGAGGAGCCCGCCAGGAGGTGAGTCACGAAGAGATGCTGGCCGCCGCCGAGGGATTCGCACTGGAGCCGCTGGCGGCGCATTTCTTCCCAAGCGGGATCGCCGCCGGCGACGCGGCAGTCGACTGGAAGCTCATCGCCCTGGAACATTTCGAACTGGCCGAGGCGATTCTGCACGGACGGGAGATAGAAGTAGACGGCACCGAGGGCATGAAGGACGTTGCCGCAGTCTATGCCGTCTTCGAGTCGGCTCGGGCCGGCAGGACTGTGACCATGGACGAAGTGGAAAGCGGCCAGGTCTACGCCTACCAACAGGAGATCGACGACAGTCTGGAAGGCGCCTGAACCGGATGCGAAGGGGATATTATGCCGAAGCCAGCATGCAGGTGCAGCGGCGGCAGGACTACGATCCTCTGGCTGCGGCGGAGCTGACCTATAGGACCCTGGACAGGGCATTTCGGGAAGCGGGCATACACCGCACCCGATCCATCTAAATTCTATCCAATCAGATCAGAAGAAGCGCGAAGAGAACTCCATGAATACGACGACAGCTCCCCCCCGATCCAACATCCTGCTCGTCCCCGGCAAGGGCCCCGAAGTGGAATGGGGCGACGTCGGACGATGAGCAAACGAAAACCGGGGCATCCTGCCAGTCTCACAGGATGACCCGGTTCTCCACAGCTTCCCCTCTCACTGTTTCATCGATACTGTTCCAGATCCCCGCGCAACTCCAGCCCCAACACCTCTCTGGCGCGCACCACATTGCAACTCTCCTCCGCCTCCGGCGTGCCCACGATGTGGAATACGTCGAAATCCAGATTCGGATGCTCAAGGGCCAGCCGACAGGCCTCGGCCAGATCGTGACGGCAGACCCAGCCTATCCCCATCTTCTCCAGCTTCTCCTTCTGCCGTCCCAATCCGATGCGACTGTCGACGATATAGTCCGGCCGCAGCACGACCACAGAGAAGTCGGTGCCCTCGTAAAACTGACGGCACATCTCCTCCTGAAGCCGCTTGTTGATCGCGTACAGACTGGCATCTGGCCGACGCACATCCTCGCTGAAAAACACCCCCTTGGGATGCACCGTCTGACACGATCCCACGTGCACGACCCGGCGCAGACCGCGCCGACGGGCCACTTCGAGTACATTCCACAGTCCCTTCAAATTGATCATCCACGGCCTGGTGTCGTTCTCCTGGTCCTCCCCCGGAAAGTAGACCGCCGTATGGATCACCCCATCCGCCCCTTCCAGTGCCTTATCCACGGTATCGAAATCGGCGATATCCCCGTGGATCACCTCCCCCTCCCAATCCCCGTCCACCTCCTGCCACGCCTCCCACGCCTCCGGCCCGTAGTCGAACGCCCGAATCTCGTGCTTCCCCTCCAGATTATCCAGAACGGCGCGACCGAGCCAGCCCGCCGCACCCATGACGACCGTCTTCATAGCGATTCCTCCGCATATCTCGGTTTTGGCTGATGTTGCTCCCCAATTTCAGGATCTTTGACGGGCCTCAATATAGCGCACTGCCGGACCCACGTCTACGCCTCCGACCAGATCGCCGCTTGCAGGCCGCTCTCTGCAGACGAACCGCCCTTGGACAGTGCCGCAGATCGTCGGTATATTGATTTCTAATAGCTTTGTGCCTCGTGAAAGTGTACAGGACGAACGGCGCTCGGGTTCCTTTTCCCAAAGTCCGTATATCCCCGGACAGCGCCGATGGGAGTGGCGAATATGGCATCAAAAATGAAGATCGGTCTGGGAATGTACCCCAATCTGCTGACGCAGAACAATTACCGTTTTGCCCGTCAGGCAGGTGCGACTCACATAGTGGCCCATCTGCCCGGCTTTGGCCGCCGCGAGGGGCGCAACCTGCCCCCCGAACAGATCTGGACCTACGAGGAGCTCGACCAGTTAAAGCAAGCCATGAACGCGGAGGGACTCGATTTCTACGCTATCGAAAACTTCGACGTAGACCACTGGTACGACGTCCTCCTGGACGGGCCAAAACGGGATGCGCAGATGGACGGGCTCAAGGAACTGCTGCGCACCATGGGCGCCCTCGGCATCCAGGTCATGGGCTACAGCTTCAGCTACGCCAACGTCTGGGGCCGCACCACCGTGGACAGCGTGCGCGGCGGCGCAAAATCGGTCGGCTACATCCAGGAGCTGGCGCCAGAGGAGACCGAAATCCCCAACGGCAATGTCTGGAGCACAGTTTACGATCCGCACGCGCCAGAGGGGACCATCGGCACCATTTCCGAAGAGATGATCTGGGACCGCATCGAGCGCTTCCTCAAAGAGCTGGTCCCGGTCGCCGAAGAGGCCGGCGTGCGCCTGGCCATGCACCCGGCCGACCCGCCGCTGCCGACGCTGAGGCACACCGCCCGGCTGGTCTACAAACCGGAACAGTACCAGCGGCTGCTGGACCTGGTTCCCAGCCACTGCAACGCCGCCGAATTCTGCCAGGGCACCATCTCTGAGATGGACGGCGAAATGGACGTGTACGAGGCGATCGAGACTTACGCCGGACAGGGGAAAATCGCCTACGTGCACCTGCGCAACGTCAAGGGGAAAGTGCCCAACTACTACGAGACCTTTATCGATGACGGCGACGTGGACATGGTCCGCGCATTGCGTCTCTACCACAAGCACAACTTCGACGGCGTGCTCATTCCCGATCACACTCCGGAGATGAGCTGCACGGCCCCCTGGCACGCGGGCATGGCCTATGCCCTGGGCTGGATGCGCGGCGTTATCGGCATGATCCAGGGCGGAGGATGATCCGCCAGGGAGAAAAATAAGAAACTGTATTACTGCATCGATTCACTAATACAGTAGATTTATACCCACCTGGAAAACCGGTGTGAACCGTTTGAATGATATGGAGGGAGGACGATAGTGCTTTCAGAACCGTACGGCTGGGCGGGAAAAATCCTGCGCGTGGATCTCTCCACCGGCAAAATCGAGACAGAAGATACGCAGCGCTGGGGCAGGGACTATCTCGGCGGCAGGGGGCTGGCCGCGCGCATCGCCTGGGATGAGCTTCCCCAGGGGATTGGCGCTCTCGACCCGCAAAATCCGCTGATGTTCTTTCCGGGTATCCTCTCCGGCACTCCCTCCCCCAGCTCTGGACGGACTTCGATCTGCGGGCTGAGCCCGCAGGCGCACCCGTTCGAATGGTTTACCCGTGCCAACATCGGCGGCCACTGGGGGACCGAGCTCAAATACGCAGGCTACGACGGCCTGATCGTTACCGGACAGGCCGACCGACCGGTCTATCTCTGGATCGAAGACGACCAGGTAGAGCTGCGCGACGCCTCCCACGTGTGGGGCAAGGGGATCATGGGCTCTCAGCAGCAACTCCTGGGCGAGTTGGGCAAAGACGTGCGCATCCTCACTATCGGCCAGGCCGGCGAAAACCTCTGCCGCATCGCCATCATCGCCACCGAAACCGAAAGCGCGGCCGGCCAGGGCGGCTTCGGCGCGGTTATGGGTGCCAAACAGCTGAAGGCGATCGCCGTGCGCGGCCACGGAGGCGTCCCGGTCGCCGACTCCAAAGAGCTGCTTTCCCGCTGTAAAGTCGTCCGCGAAGTGCTGAAGACCAAGTATTCCGGCGGTCCCCTGCGCGGCGAAGCCGTGGAAAAATACGGCCAGAAGCGCTACGCCTGCACCCAGCACTGCGGCGTCGCCTGCGTCACCTTCTACGACAACGTGCCCGGCGTGGTGCACAAGGACAAGGTCTATCGCGGCCAGTTCCACTGCTGCTCCCCCGGCTTCCCCAAGGCGCCGCCCTACTGGGACATCGGCTTCGAGGCGGGATTCGAGGTAGCCAGCATCGCCAACGACTACGGCCTCAACCACTGGGAATTCCGCTTCGGCATCGGGCCGTGGATCTATCTCTGCCAGCAGCGGGGCGAACTGATGGAAATCGACGGCGACCGCGTCGATCTCAACGATCCCCACTTCTGGGTCAAAATGCTGGAGAAGATGACCTTCCGCGACGGCTGGGGCGATACCTTTGCCGAGGGCGGTCGGCGCATACCCGAGATATTGGGTATTGGTGAGGATCTGATCGGCCAGTTCTACCCGGCCTGGGGCCATGCCTCTCACTGGGACGGCCATGGCTCGTTCGGCGGACCGGCCTACCCTTACTGGCTCGTCACCGGCCTGCAGTGGGCGATGGACACCCGCGATCCCTTGGGCGGCGGCCACGGCTACACCACCAATATCACGCGCATGGCGCACGGCATCCCTCTCGACGACAAAGAAAAATGGGAAAAGGCGCGACAGCTGGGCGAGCACATCTACGGCTCCGCCGCAGCCACCGACCCCTTTAGCGGCTACGAGGGGAAGGCACACGCCGCCACCTATCACTGCGACATGAATCCTCTGAAAGATGCCCTGGGCATTTGCGACAACATCTTTCCGCTGCTCGTCGATCTCAAGGCGGACGACCTGATGGTCCGCACCCAGGAGGGGTTGGAGGGGCGCTTTCTCGAACACTACGTCTCCGAACCGGCACTGGGCCTAGGTCTCTCCCCAGAGGAATTCTACCGCATCGGCACCCGGATCTTCACCCTGGAACGGGCGCTGCAGGTCCGCGACTGGGGGCGCAACAGGGAGATGGATGAGACGATCATCCCCTACCTGGTCTATCCGGAGGTAAATCCCAATCCATTCACCGAAAATCGGGAGTCAGTTGATCCGGAGAAATTCCGTCAGTTGATGGATGAGTACTACGACCTGCGGGACTGGGATCGCACCACCGGATGGCCGACCCGGCCGGCGCTGGAAAAGCTGGGCATGGAGGATATCACCGACGGTCTGGAGCGCTGCGAAAAGCTTCCGGAGGAGGTGGCAGTCTGATGGCGAAGCAAAAAAAACCGAAGTTGCGCATCCGCAAGGCGAACTGCAACGGCTGCATGTCCTGCCAGATCAACTGCGCCACGCTAAAAGAGGGCATTTGTGCCCCGGTGCGCGCCCGGATACACGTCCAGCTCGACCCCTGGCGCGCCCGCCATCGCATCGCCGTCTGCCGCCAGTGCAAGGAGGCGAAGTGCGCCGAAGCCTGCCCGGAAGACGCCATTACACTGAGCGACGACGGCACCTACTGGGCCATCGACTACGATCTCTGCAAAGGCTGCCGGGAATGCGTGGAAGCCTGCTCTTTCGACGCCATCTTCTACGACCCGCAGGGAGATCGCGTCATCAAGTGCGATACATGTCAGGGAGATCCTCTCTGCGCCCAGGTATGCGCGCTGGAGGCCATCATCTGGGACGGATAGAGAATACTCGAAGCACCCTCCGGCTCAATATCCTCGGAAGTTATGGAGCATAGCAGAAGAATCTAAAGTCATTCTGCGGATGGACAGCTGGTCCGAAGGCGCCCTCGACGCTCATGACGCTGAACTCTTCGAGTTCGCGGCCTTCGGCACTCGCCCGACATCCTGTCGGCCTCCGATTCCAGTATCCCTACGCCGCAATCCTGCGGCTCCGGGACACTGGAATCCGCTCTGAGGGCACCCCCGGACCAGCCTCCGGAAGTTTGTTTTTCTGCGCTATACTCTAAAAATTCCAGCGGCCCTGATCTTCGATGATTCTCCAAAAATCAGGGCCGCGTCTTCATTCTAGGACAACTCTCAGACAACGGTATTCCTGCTTCTATTTAGAGATACCGCCATCTTCGCTCAGTAGGGATTTGTAGGCATCACATCCCAGATCCGCACACCCTCCGCTCGCACTTCACCCCCCTGCGCAAACAGGGAAATCCCGGTGCTGTCCTCCCGCTCCGGATACACCCGGCGACTGAGCACCAGCCTCCCGTCGTTGGCAAACACCTCGACAATCGACTTGTCCACGAATATCCGCAACTTCAACCCTTCTCCGTCACCCAGCGGCAGCGGCGCCGCCTCGACCGCCTTTTTCTCTTGCCCGAGCCCCGAGCGACGCGTATCGATCCCCAGCTTCCCCGCGCCCGCGTCGTACCCGATCACCGTCTCCTCCTCCCGATCCGGAGAAGCACACACCCTGACCCCGTACTCCCCCGCGCCCGTCGGAGCAAACTCCACCTCCAGTTCCACCGCGTTCGGCTCCACCGCGTCGAATTCAACCCCCACCTCCCCGTCGGCGGGCACCACTACATTCTCCGGCGACTTCCCATTGTAGCGCAGCCGTTCCAACTCCTCCACCGGCGTCATGATGAGACGATTGTCGCTCCCCAATTCGAGCACCCGCGGCAACCCCATCGTCCCCGACCACCCCGACCCGTTGCGCACCTCTTCAGCCCGCCCGTCGAAGACCCAGGTAAAGAGAATCCTCCGCCCCTGCCCATCGGTGTAGCTCTCTGGAGCGAAATACTCGTTGTCCGCAAAGGTCATCATCTCGTGGTATTCCGGATAGAACTGCTCGTTCTTCCAATCCCCCACGTAGTAGCGACAGCCGAGTCGGTGGGATATGCACACCAGCACCCACTTATCCCCCATCTTGAACAGATCCGGACACGAAACATCCTCGTCGATGCCGACCCCCTCGATGCCGTGGGCGAACAAATCCCCGACATACTCCCACGCATCGAGCTGCTTCGCCCTGAAAATCGCCGGGCGCTGGCCGCCGAAGAGCCCGTAGTAGGTATCCCCCTCGATCCAGCCGCAGGGATCCCAACTGCGATACGGCTTCTCCTCTCCCTCCTCGGGATTGGGAATGATCGGATTGGCCGGCAGCTTCTGCCAGTCGTCCAGGTTCGCATCCCCGCTGGTGGCGATGCTGTTGCCGGCGTTGGTGCCGTGATACAGAAAGATGACCCGACTGCCGTCTTTATCCACAAACCCGTTGCCGCTGAAAATCCCATTCTCGGGACTGTCGTCGGTCGGAAACAGCGCCGGCCGATGGTGGCGCCAGTGCAGCAA
>Ga0233431_1001388_pt1 | contig 42319 bp, 41 predicted proteins | sample SI_118_April2016_FD_179867 | JGI IMG/M metagenome (GOLD analysis project Ga0233431, IMG submission 179867) | Seawater microbial communities from Saanich Inlet, British Columbia, Canada - SI_118_April2016_200_MG | ecosystem: Environmental > Aquatic > Marine > Inlet | place: Canada: British... | reverse complement strand
TTTATCGAAAAAAGACACTCATCAACTTTACCACCATCAACTGGGGTCCCGCCATCGGCGGGATAAATCTGCTGGCTTATGCCTTCGTAGGTGCAAATCCTTCCCGGCCCACAAAATTAAGTAATTAAGAATTAGTGTGTGCATAATATTTTTTTAACTACTCACTCTCACACTCACACAAACAACCTTCAAAAACAACGCAAGTTGTTTTTTTTGATTAAAGAGTCAATCCAATATATACTTAAATCCTAATCATTCTAAAGAAGATATATGAATATTAAAGAAATTCTAGACTATCACGAAAAGGATCCAGCCGGAAAAACAAGCATAAAAATCACAAAACCAACCCAAACTGCCAAAGACCTCTCTATCGCCTACTCGCCAGGTGTCGCCGAACCGGTTAGAGAAATTGCCAAAAATGAACAAGCTGCTTTTAAATACACCAACAAAGGAAACCTCGTTGGCATTATTTCTAACGGATCTGCCATTCTAGGACTTGGAAAACTCGGCGCTTTGGCCAGTAAACCAGTCATGGAAGGCAAAGCTGTTTTGTTCAAAAAATTCGCCAACATTGATTCTTTTGACATTGAACTAGATACCAGTGACCCAAAAGAAATCATTCAAGCTGTTAAACTAATGGAACCAACTTTTGGTGGAATTAATTTAGAAGACATAAAAGCTCCAGAATGTTTTGAAGTTGAAGAAGAATTAAAAAAACATTGCCAAATCCCAGTTTTTCACGACGATCAACACGGGACGGCGATTGTTGCTTCCGCTGGATTATTAAACGCACTTGAAATTTCAAACAGAGAAATAGAAAAAACAAAAGTGGTTTTCAATGGAGCTGGCGCAGCGGGCATTGCCACCGCCAATATGTTTTTAAACTTGGGCGTAAAAAAAGAAAATATAATCATGTGTGATTCCAAAGGTGTAATTTATATTGGACGAGACAACTTAAATAAATACAAAGAAAAATTCGCACAAGAAACTTCACTTCGAACTCTTGGCGAAGCAATTAAAGAAAGTGATGTTTTTGTCGGAGTTTCGGTCAAAGATATTTTAACGGCTGACATGCTAAAATCAATGAACAGCTCGCCGATTGTTTTTGCGCTTGCAAATCCAGATCCAGAAATAACTTACGAGCTGGCGAAACAAACTTGTCCAGATGTCATCATGGCCACTGGTCGATCTGATTATCCAAATCAAATTAACAATGTGCTTGGCTTCCCTTTTATCTTTCGTGGCGCACTCGATGTTCAAGCTACGCAAATCACAGAGAACATGAAAATGGCAGCCGCCAGAGCTCTAGCTCAACTGGCAAAAGAGACTGTTCCAGAAAGTGTAAAACAAGCTTACGGTAATCAAGATTTTTCATTTGGGCCAGATTACATTATTCCTACACCTTTTGATCCTAGAATAATAAAATGGGAGTCTTTGGCTGTAGCCAAAGCAGCTGTTGAGGACAAGGTGGCTCAAAAACCAATCACAGATTGGGATGAATATAGAGAAAAATTAGAATCTATCCAAATCTAAAACAATTTTGTAAAAAAAGAGAGGAACAAAGCTTGGCTTTGTTCCTCTTTGGGTCTCTTGGGCTTGTCTAGCCCGCGAGTTCCGCTTTCAGTGCGGCGAGATCATCGGCCGCACTGGAACCGCCGGCGTACTTGTCCGCGAGGTCTTCATCACCGGAACCGGTGAGATCCTCGAGAGCTTCCGCCTCGGTCTCTGCCTCATCGACCTGCTTGCGCAAATCACCGAGACGGGAGAGTGCACTCTCGCCACTACCGAACTCGCTGGACGCTTCCGCCAATTCCTTGCGGACCTGAGCAGCGAAAGTCTCACCCGACACCACGACCTTGCCAACCGTATTGGTCCTGGCGTAGTAAAGCAGGTTGGGCTCGTCAAAGACTACCGCACTTACCTTCTCTTCTTCGAGCATGGTAAACGCCTCCTGAAGAGAAGGCAAAGCCACGACACTCGCTCCCAGACGATTGAGCTCTTGCTCGCTCGTTGTCCCTGCGGCAGTCGCCACAGACTTCCCTCGAAGCTCCAAGGCAGTACTGATGTCGTACTGCGCTTTCTGAGAGCCGTACTCGGCCCCAAAAATGCCCAAGAAGGCTGCGAAGTAGATGAAGCCGATGAAGATTGAAACCACAGAGATGAGACGTCCCAACCTGGTGACGGCGGTGATATCGCCATATCCAGTTGAGGAAGCAGTCACAACGGACCAGTACGTGCACTGATCCCAGGCTCCATGAAAGTAGTTTCTGCTCACCTGCTCGTTGGCTCGATTCTCGGCGAGCCAAAAAGCATGCGATGAGGCAACGATATACACAAAGAACCAGAAGATGGCCCAGAGAACAGCACTGTCCAGAAAGGTGCTCAGGATCGTACTTTTCTTTGACTGGTCCTGATTCAGCATGATCCCGAGACCTGTGCTGTTGTAGCTGTGACTGAAGTCGATGAATCCTTCTCTCTCGTCAGTCTTGGAAATACCGCCCATACTGATATCCACACCTCGACGAGAGGTTTTCTTGATCAGTTCAGGCAGACTTTCCGACTCGACGAATTCGTAGGACTCCCAGCCATTCTCCTCAGCAATGGCCTGCCAGATGCTGATGTCGAAGCCGTAGTACCCCGCCCCACTTGCCTTCTTCATGACATTTGGGCTGGAGATATGGACTCCGATTTGGATCGTTTCTTCTGCTGGTGACTGCGCCATCAATGGCGCCCCGACCAGCATGCTTAGCACTGATAGCAAAAGCACGCTTTGGATCTTCATAATCCCTCCTTGTCGGAAACTTGTTCAACTCGCAACAAATCTTTTTATCATTAATTCATATTTTTGTCAATTATTATTAAATCCAAATACGTTTAAATTAAAGAAATCTATCTTTTCTTGCATATTATAAAACTACAAATCTTGGCTAATTCTAAACAACTTCTCTGCTTACCCCCATCTCAGTTGACAGCCTTTTCTATCCGTTATACGTTATAGACAAGAAAGACAAGTGAAACAAGCAAGACGAGTAAGACAAGTAAAACAAGCAAGACGAGTAAGACAAGCGAGACAAGTAAATCACTTACAACTTTCTTGCTAACTAGCTTATAACTATAATTATGAATCCTTCAACTCAAAACATGTACATGCGAGGATACTGGACTTGGAAAGAGTCTAATGTTTTTGGGTTGTATATGTTAAGGAAAAAGTAATTACTTAATATAATCAAACTTCGTTGATATACACGACCCAATAACAGGTCGTGTTCTTTTTACGTTTGGCCCTCAACAACAGGAGCAGAAAATGCTAACGACTAGTACCAGCCCGCAGAGCAGCCCCACCAACGTGACTTTGGAAGAGGTCCTATCCTTTCAAAGAGAAGTCATCAACCCTTATCTGGAAGTCAGTCGACTTCCAATCAAGCTAGCCATCTCTAACTGGATGGGTCTAGAAAATGGTGGCCTAACCTTGGCAGACATGCCAGCCGATCAAGCTCAAAACTTGATTGACCTAATCGGACCGAGTGCTTTCAAGGTAGTTCGCTTTTCAAGAAACCTGCTGGCCACATTGCAAGCAGCCAAAGAAGCCGGTCGCCCAATCATCACTTCTGGCGGCTCGTGTCTGCTCACTTCGGCGGACAAAGGGAATTGGAAAGCCAATCCTCTTGCGGACAATGAATTGCAAGCTCAAATCAAAAACCTGCCAAACCTTATGCAGATCTTTGATGCGTCCCTACCAATTCACTGCGCTGATGATTACGTCAACATTATTGAAGACAGCTTGTTTGTCGAACTCGGACATGAGTGCTCGACTCCAGCTCTTGGTCTCGATGAACTAAAAGAGCTCTTCAAAAATGAAGGACAACGTCACAGCGAGTACTTCCAAGAATTGCTCTGGCTCTTTGGCACAGAAACCAACGTGCTACCAACCTTTTTTGGAAAACTTCCAATCGCCAAAGCCAGTCAGTCTTTCTGGGAAAGCGACGAAGTCTTCAATAAAATGAGAAATGCCAGTCTTCCCCTCTTTGACCCAGCCTTCGCCGGTCAATTGCAAGTCATGTTCAGCTTCACAGGCGGCTGGGCTGACATGCTCCGAGAGGTTGGTCACATTCCAGAAGACAGTTGCTACTTGATCGTGGAACCTTTTCATCACTTCACAGAAGCCGCAGACAGAGACCAACACACAAAGCTACGATCCAAGCGCTGGAAACTCTACGAAGGCTTTGACAATTTGATGACCAGACATCCATACGGAAAAGATGGCCCAAATTCTGGAGTCCAAGGAGCTGTCGCCTTTTTGCCAGCTCTGGCTATCAAGGGCATGCTCGGACATACCAATCTCCAACTCGCAGATTGCTGTTCAAAAGAGCAAGCTCAACTGTATTTAGAACAACGTCAAGCAGAGCTGAGCTTTTCCAGAATTCCCAGCCCTCACGACAATGTTCTGTTTACAGAGTCTCTAAATTTTCTCTTTCATGTTCCCAGCTGTCGCGCCTCCCTGCGGTTACTCATGAATCAAACACTGGGATTCCGAAAAGAGGCCGAACATCTGAAAAACAAAAAAGAACGCAAAGCGTTCATAAAAGAGAAAAAAATCGACCGCGCAAACCTGCGCACTGCCACCGAGCATTACACTCTCCTCTACGACGAACTGAGCAAGCTGGTCCACAGCTTCTTTGGTTAGTCAGCCAAACAAAAAGCGGGGAGAACACCATGCATCGTACAACAATTAGCTCAAAGCTCGTTGTGTACGCCGTGTTCTTCCCGCTCCTTTCCAACATAACAATCATTATTAACCTTGTCTATATGGAATTAAAAAATGGCTCAATTAAATCTCTAGCCCTTGGCTCAACTCTACTGGCCACTGGCGGTGGATTTCCGTTTGCCAAAAAACATCAAAAACTCAAAGAATTAAAAAAGACATCCAAACTAAATTTAATCTCACCACACAAACTTCACAACGATGATTTTGTTTGTGCTGTCTCTGGCATTGGCAGTGCCGACAATACCAAGGGACTTATTTTTTCAACTGCTCTAACAAAAGGAATCAAAAAAGTCGAACAACTAATTAACCAGCCAATCAAAGCCATCTTGCCCGGAGAAATCGGCATTGAAAATGTAATTTTCGAACTAGCCACTTCAATCAACCTGCCAGTGCTTGACGCTGACACAGCCGGCAGAAGAGCTGTTCCAGAAATGAATCATGACACCTTTGTTCTTGCCAGTGAATCAATTTTGCCAGTAGTTATTGTTTCTCTTGATGGCGCAATTAAAATAATTGATAATCCAAACCAAGAAAATGAAATCGAAAATATTGCCAGAGAAACAGCAGCCACCTCAACCGGAAAAACTGTTTTAATTTTTAGCCACATAAAACAAATTAGCAAAATAAAAAAAATCGCCGCGCTTCATTCGCTCACCACTTGCATCAACCTTGGAGAAGCCATCAAAACTAATGACTTACCAACTATTCAAAATCATTTGTTCGAAGAGCTTCAAGGAGAAATACTTACCACCGCCAAAGTTACAACTATTTTCAAAGACAAATCATCTAACTTTCTAAGTACCATTGTCACACTAAGAACACCGCAAGGCATTTTGGATTTAACAATAAAAAATGAAGTGCTAGCCCTACAAAAAGACAGAGAATACATAGCCCATATTCCAGATTCAATTTGTCTCCTAGATCTAAAAACATTTCTGCCAGTTCATTCCAGTGAAATAGTTAAGGGGCATTTTATTGCCATTATCAAAATTCCGGCCATTTCCCAATGGCAAACAGCCAAGGGCCATGAAATCTTTGGACTGAATTATCTGAAAAATTAAAAAAAAGGAACAAGCAAAAAACTTGTTCCTTTTATAATTGACAAAAACGCAAAAAAAACGTATTATGACATCTTCCCACCACAAGAACACGGAGGGACAAGTGCCCAAGAACACACCAACTCAAGGCCTACTCAACGTTCTGCTCTGGGCCTATAAGAAATACTGTCAGGCTACTTTTCTGAAGCCAGTTTGGCAGAGACTCATCATTCATATTCGTCAAGAAATGAGGAGCGCGCCAACTCAAGGTCTACTCAATCTTCTGCACTGGACCTATCAGCAGTATTGCCGAGCTACTTTTCTGAAGAATTCAGTTTGGCAGAAGTGTGTCATTCGTATTCTGCAAGAACTTCACAACACAGAGATGAGCCCCGTAGAAGTAAGCCGCGTCAATGAACTCATCGACGGTTTTGCACTCGTAGCAATGAGTCTAAATAATTCGGCTCGAAAAGTCTTCCCGACTGAGTAAAGCCACTCACCGATCGAGGAAAACATGGGAAAAATGAAGTGGGCAGTTGTTCGCTGCATGGACGGTCGAATCAACACAGATCTCAACGCCTTCCTGAAAGAGAACAGGATTCCAGAAAATCACGACCTCATCTCCCTACCAGGCGGCTGCCAAGATCTGACCGACCCCAAAAGTGTCCCCTCGCTTGCACTGAAGAATGTCTCCGTCGAAGGACACGCGATCGAACACATCCTGCTAGTCCAACACACAGACTGCGCCGCCTATGGTGGCCGTGCCAAGTGTGGTGGTAACGAAGCCAGAGATCTGGTTTTCCAAAGACAGGAACTTCGAGTGGCCATGCGCACTATTCGAGCGCGCCACCCCGAGCTTCAAATCCGTGCGCTTCTGATCCATCTGAAAGACGATGAGTCAGTGGAGCTCTTTGAACTCACTTTCGAGGCAGACGCCTCCTAAGATCGCGACCGCATTGAGTCAAACTCATGCGGTCGTTTTTATACAAAAAAATACACCCAAGTTCTTGGAACTTGGGTGCTTTGAACTAGACATCGTACCAGCCCTTTGTTGCCACTGGCATGAATTGAGACACAAGCATCTCCCGAACTGGAAAAGGCATGTGATAGAGCAATACTCTAGAGTGACTCCCTGCGACAGTGGCGAAATCTTCCACCCGAGTGTGAGAGCCTCCAAAGCCAGCCTCGTGAAAAACTAGCTTGGCATCCTCGACCAACCACGCCACATGATCTGGGTCATACGGACCATCTCCACTGATAGCCAAGCCACCAATTTTTAGTCCGAAACACGGAACATCATGAGCTGACTTTCGATATTGGACAGATATGGTGTTCAGTTCAAATTTTCCCTGAACACTTTTCTTGTCCAGAAAGATTACTTCATGATAATCCTTCCAACTCCCCCACACATCTGGGCAGTTCCAATCGATCAACTTCTCAATGGCCGCCCACCAATCCCCCTGATAACCAAGAACATAGATCGGCAAAACCGGAGAAGCAATCTGATCGTAGTATCCAGCTTGCCGCATGATATCTGGCTTGGCCAGACAAAGCATACGCAACTGAATAAGATCAATCAGCCCGCCAACGTGGTCGTTGTGTAGATGAGTAATAAAGATGGCTGTCAGGTCCATGGGTGATCGATTAATCTGACGAAGCATGAGATTGATGTGAGTTGGGACATCGACCAGCCAACTTTCAGGATCATCTTCGACCAAGAAGGCTGGCGCCTCCAACTGATCAGGAAACCCATCAAGGGCTCCGAAACTATGTACTTTCATCTTCATCCCCCTTTTACAAGTTCGATGATTTCAGTAGCTGACTTTTCTGGAGATTGCTTCGTATCAATTAATCCCAGCAACTGAAATTGCTGCCTCTCGCAAAGATCAATCACCTCCTGACCATCAGGAATGACCTCAATGAAGGGATTGTGCTCCGCGGTTCCTCTGAGAGAAACCCTTCTCCTAGCTTCGTCACGACCACAGGAAAGATTGAGAACCTTTCCTCCCAGATAAACACTCATGTCCATCTCCGATCGTAAGCCGTAAGCAATTTCAAGTAGAAGGTTCGAGCCAGGCTTCACCAATCGAAGCTGTTGACGCAAAAGATCAAACCATGGCTCTTTAATTGCCTCCATCAACACAACTGGAGTTTCCAAAGCCATTTCAACCAAGTTCTGACCAGGAAAAGCCTTTGTCAGTTGCGACTGCAACTGCTTGTTAAAAAGATCTGTGTTGATGTGAACAAAGCTCTCATCAAGCTCAATCACTTTTTGCAGAACAGTCGACTTACCTGCCGCCGGCAATCCTGTAACCATAACAAAGTTGTTCAGTTCAAGAACATACTGCAACAACGCAGTCACGATACCCGGAGCTACCAGCTCACTCAATTTCTGGAAGTCCAACTCCCCTGCTGCTCTACGAGCCGCAGAAGACGAAATTCCTTGAAACTCCTTGCCAGTGACGAGGTACATGTACTTGCGGATGTTGAAACGCTCCGCGTTCATGAGCACGACACCCTTTTCATAATCAAGGTCTTCTTCATTACGAATACCCCTGATCATTACGATGTCCGAAGGCTTGTTCCCTTCCAACATGAACTGCTCCAAGGTCAGAATCCGAACATTCTCCGGCAAATCATACGCCTGCCACAGATTCGCACACTGCCCTGCTGTGAACCATGGAGTCTCCTTCTCCTCGTTCACCGAGCAAATAACCGTGACTTCGGGCACGACCTCTGCCGCCTCACGAAGGACTTCCAAGTGCCCATAGGTTGGTGGGCAAAAGCTTCCAGGATACGTATAGATTGCACTCATGATAGCCTCCTCTCTACTATGTAGGTTTAATTGTAATGAGCACATTTACATTATTCCAAAATTAGCCAAATTAATACTTAAAATTGTAATTTCAATTCCCACATATTGACATCTTTCCTAAATTTAGCTACGATTCACACATAACACTGTCGATTTTTTTCGACACCAATTATATGAATGAAAACATTAAAAACAATTTAAAAGAACTCGGCTTCAAAAACAATGAAGTCAAAGTTTACATTGCACTCACTCAACTAGGCGAAGCTCCAGCTTCTACCATCGCAAAAAAAACTGATCTACCCAGAACCACGGCCATCAGCATTTTAGATAAATTAAAAGCTGAAAACTTTCTTTCAACTCACAAATATAAAGGGACAACTCAATATTGGATTGAGTCACCAAAAACATTAAAGAGGTCACTAGAAAACAAAATAAAAATTGCCGACGACTTGAACACAATGTTGACTGAGCTTTATCACTCAGAACACCACTTCCCCTTTGCCGACATCTACGACACGAAAGCTAGTATTAAAAACTTTATAGAGAAGGCCTTAATTAAAATCAAAAAAGGTGCTAAGATTTATACCATTGATCACCCAGGCATTGGCAATTACAACAAAATCTATTCTGATAAATTTAGCGAGGTTGTACTAGCCCTCAAGAAAAAAAAGGGAACAAAGACTTTCACCCTTGTTCCGCATAATGGTTATCAAACAATTAGAAAACATAAACTAAAACTACAAGACATTACTGTTCGGGAAATGCCAGAGAACATTGAATTCAAATCTGCCTTATGGATAATTGAAGACACTGTAATTCATTTTTCTGGACAATACCCTTTTGTCGTAGCTATCAATCATAAAATAATCGCTCAAAGCATGAAAAGCATTCATGACTTTCTGTGGAATATTTCAGAAGAAAAAAATTAAACAAAATATCAAATATGAAAAACTTTTTTTCCTTTGGAGCCAAGAAAAATACCGAACCAAAACAAAAAGAAGAAGAAATAAATCTAAGTCGACGTAGCTTTCTTAAAAAAACCGGAGCAGTGGCGGCGGGCTTGGCTGTTGGGTTATCTGGAGTCGACAAGGTTCTTGCCGGTGACCTAGGGCGTGAAGATGAACTCAAAGTAGAAGAAAAAAACTTTGCAGAATTAATAAAAACTGCTGAAAAAGTATTAGAGGTTTCATTAGCAGCCAGAATAAAATTTAATAAACCAAATGCTCAAAATTATAATTTAACAACAGAAGAGTTAAGACAAATACGTGATGAAGTGGATCCATATTTAGAAACCATAAAAGAATTAATATTGAAATCTGGGAACAAGCCAACAGAGGACGCTGGCAGTCTCTCACCAGGTAGCATTAATTGGCTATTAGCAAAACTACAGCCATCTGGCTCACAAGGAATTATCTTTGATGCACTCCAGGAACAAGGATCTTACAATGAAGTATGTCAATCTCTCCCAAGAGAGTACATCACCGAAGAATACTATTCTATTTCAGCAAAAGATTTTTTACCTACACCAGAAAATATTTTTGATTTTGAAATAGATCCCCGCCTAGGATTTGCTAAATACTATCCTAGTGAACTAGCAGATATTAAAGAGAAAATAAACGAGCAGCCAGGATGGGCTAATCCAAATAAAATTAAATTATTCAAAGAAGCCCTTGGGAACGAAGATATACGTAAAACAGTAACAGACAAAGAGCTATCATTGGCCGAATCATATTCCTTAATAAAAGCTGCTATTACTCTTCAGGAAGATCAACCAAACATAGAATTGACTGAAATTATTGAGACGATATTGTTGGCTCAAGAAAAATTTAAAACAAAGAAAATTCTACACCCTGGAACTGAATATTTTATTCATGCCAACAACAACGAAGAAACAACTACCGGAAACCCATTTGCAGTAGAAAAAACAAAGGAAGCCAGATTTAGCGGAGATAATTTAGATGAATTAGCAAAAACTTGTGGAGTAGCTGATAAAAACATACACAGAGTTGATGGAACTGACACAAACTCAAATGTAAAAACAATGGAATCCATTCAGCACAGCCATGGAGAAACAACCATTTATCTAAACGGACACGGTTCTCCAGAAGCAATAGAAATAGCACAAGATGGCGATCTTCTAACATGTGAAGGAGTCGCGGCTAGCTTGATCCAGAGAATCAAACAAGTCAAAGATCCAGATTCTTTATCTCAAGTAACAATCTTAATTGATGCTTGCTATGGCTACGATTTTGCTATCAACCTCTTTAGTGCTTTAGAAAAAGAATATAAAAAATTAAAAGAAGAGGATGAATCTCTTGAGAATGACTTTGCACAGATAACCCTGCCAACAGTTATAACATCTACACAACGAGAAAGTGTTGGATTCACAACAGCTGTTTGCCCAGTAAAAATGCTCAAAAAACATCTACCAGCTATCAAAGATGAGGGTTCCTTAACCGGAGAATTTATGTTAAAAAGAATACAACCATCTTCTTATGCTTTTTCTGATATGACTGTTTTCTCTGGTGAGAAAGGTTCATATACTGAAATCGCATCATTAACCAATCAACAATCAGCTTAAACAAACATGAAATTTAAACTCAAAGCAAAATATAAACCAGCTGGAGATCAGCCAAAAGCTATTAAAGAATTAATGGCCGGGCTTAAGGCTGGAAACAAGAAACAAACTTTAGTTGGTGTAACTGGTTCAGGTAAAACTTTTACAATGGCTAATGTAATTGAACAAAACCAAAAACCAACGCTTGTAATCGCCCACAACAAAACCTTAGCAGCTCAGCTTTGTAATGAGTTTCGGGAGTTTTTTCCAAAAAGCGCAGTTGAGTATTTTGTAAGTTATTATGACTACTACCAGCCCGAAGCCTACTTGCCTAGTTCTGACACCTATATAGAAAAAGAAGCCCAAATAAACGAAGAAATAGACCGATTACGACATGCTTGCACGCAGGCATTACTATCTAGAAAAGATGTAATTATTGTAGCTTCAGTTTCTGCTATTTATGGATTAGGGTCTCCAAAAGAATACGAAAAGATTGTGCTTCATCTCCACAAAGGACAAGAACTAGACAGACGCAAAATGATGCAACAGTTAGTAGAGATGCAGTTTGAAAGAACTAATGCTGATTTAAAGAGAGGCACCTTCCGCATGCAAGGCCAAATTTTTGATATCATGCCAATTAATGAAGAAATTATTTATAGGTTAGAAATAAGTGACAAAATAGACACAATTGAAACAGTAGATCCAATTACCAGAAAAGTAAAAGACGCACTTGATGATGCTTGGTTCTTTCCAGCTAGACATTATGTAATTGGTGAAGAATCAAAAGAAGCATCCTTCAAAAACATCAAGGCTGAAATGGAAACACAGCTCAAACTTTTCAAAAAGAAGAACATGCCATTGGAGCATGAACGACTTCAACGTCGCATTAAGTATGATTTAGAAATGATCAAGAACGTTGGCTACTGCAGTGGAATTGAAAATTATTCAAGGCACTTCGATGGTCGCTCAGAGGGAGAACCTCCGTTTTCTCTTTTAGATTATTTCAAACATTGCTCTCCTGGCTTTCTCACCGTTATTGATGAATCTCACGTTACCCTACCTCAGATTAGAGCTATGTACGCTGGAGACAAGGCCCGCAAAGAAAATCTTGTAGACAATGGCTTTAGACTACCAAGCGCTCGAGACAATCGACCTCTGACTTTTAAGGAATTCGAAGAACGAACTCCGCAAACTGTCTATACAACAGCCACACCAGCTCAATTTGAGCTGGAACAAAGTGAACAACTGGTAGAACAAATTGTTCGACCAACGGGCTTAGTTGATCCAGAAGTTATCATCAAACCAATCACTGGGAAAAATAAAACCAAATCCCAGATTGAAGATTTAATAGAGATGATCGAAGCTCAAGTTGAGAAAAAAGAAAAAACATTGGTTACAACGTTGACCAAAAGAATGGCTGAAGACCTAAGCGAATATCTAAAAGAAAAGAAAATTAAAGTTACATACATTCACAGCGAAATTCATACTCTAGAAAGAATTAAAATTATTTCTGATTTACGTGAAGGAAAAATTGATGTGATTGTTGGAGTTAATTTACTTCGAGAAGGTTTAGATATTCCTGAAGTTTCTCTGGTTGCCATTCTAGATGCCGACAAAGAAGGCTTCCTGCGAAATGAAACCAGTCTAATCCAAACTATTGGACGAGCCGCCCGAAACTCCAACGGAAAAGTAATCATGTACGCCGACAAGATAACAAAATCCATCACTAAAGCTGTTGAAGAAACTGACCGTCGTCGAAACATTCAACTTGCCCACAACAAAAAGCACGGCATCACACCAAAAACAATTGAAAAAGAAATCAAAAACATATTAAAGGAATTTGGCTTGACCCTAAATGAAAACCTTAGAAAGAAAGCCGCAAAGGGCAAGGGCCAAGTCACAAGACTTGATCTACTTGGTGACGACCGACCACTAAAAGAAATCATCCAAGACAAAGAACTCCAAATGCGCGAAGCCGCCCACAACCTAGAATTCGAACTAGCTGCCATCTTAAGAGATGAGTTAAGAGAACTCAAACCCAAAAATAAAAAATAAACTAAATGCTACCCAGGCTGCCGGGCTTGATCCGGTACCTGCAAATCTCCCATGTCCAAAAAAACCTACTACGTCTACATCATGTCCAACAACAAACCAGTCCTATACGTTGGCATGACCAACAACCTAGAACGTAGAGTTTGGGAACACAAAACTGGCCACTTCCAAAGCAGCTTCACTGACTATTACAAATGTCAAAAGCTTCTATACTATGAAACATTTGCTCAAGCGCAAGATGCTAGTAACAGAGAAAAGAATTTAAAGAATTGGCAGAGAGAATGGAAGATGGATCTTATTAAAAAGGAGAATTCACAACTTAACGACATATCAAAAGATTGGGAATAGCTCTTGAGGAGTTATGTTCGCAGACTCCGGGTCAAGCCCGGAGATCAAGACGAGCCCAATCTTTTTTATTTTAAAGATTGACTAAATTAGAATCAACTGTTACTATCATCTCTTCGTGTCTTCCCCAGCAAGGAGGTGCCCATGACACAGAAGGAAGCTCCGTTCCGGAGCGGTCAGATGGTCAAACGAGCCACAGAAGACGAACTCTTCGATCGAGGAGTCGACATCCGCTCGTTCCTGAACATCACATCCATGTTCGGAGACCAAAACCACCGAATCACCCGAGTCATCGAACAGGACGGAAACTGGTACGTCACCCTGAGTGGCGACTACTCCATGCATCTGCAAGACCTGCCAGCCAACACCTACCGTACATCATGGTTCAATCTGGCCTAGCACGATACAAGTCCCCTTTTAGCCAAGCTAGTTGGGGACTTTTTTTATTATTGACAAAACATTTGTTTTACAGCATACTAACCTGTTAACCACCGTGGGAAGGGCCCATGCAGTTCCAGCCGCTTTATCCAGGTGACCGGATCCAACTCTTGAGTAACCCCGAACTTCAAGAACTTGGATTCAATGAAGTTCAAAGCCAAGATCTAATTGACATTTTCGGCGACAAAACGATACAAGTCAAAGAAGCTCTGTTTCTGCTCGGTGTGTGGAACATCAAAGTCGACATGTACTTTTACGGGATTCCTCTCTGCCATCAAACCAACACCTTCCCGGCCAACTGGTTCGTCAAAGTCGGAGAGTGTCAGCATGGTATGTGCTTCATCAACCCCCCGTTCCAGATCACCGATCGACTTTCCGTTCGGAACCCACGTTCACTCCAAGAGAAGAATGGATTTACGGACGAGGAGACACTACTTCTCAACGGTGACTTCGGAGCTGGCTCCTACGTGGTCATCCGAACACAAATCATCTATGGCCTGTGGTACGTCAAACTTGAAAGCCAACACCACATCTACTGCCATAAGGGCCGGCCAATCAAAAAGGAACCTGGGAACGTGCGGGACTCCGTGCACAACCTGTTCCCGGCCAGCTGGTTCTACCTCCCCGAGATCTGATTCTCTCCCTCCAAGGCTCAAAGCTTTGGGGGGATTTTTTTATCTCAAAGCTTATTGAAGAATTATTGACAAAAAGATTAAATAATTATAACCTTACATACTGTTTCGTTGACAATAATGCCCACCGAGCATAAGGAGCTCACTATGGAACTCTCAGTCAGTTCTGATGTCAGTGTCGATCTAGCCATCATGCATACCATGACCCAGCCCGAACCAACTCCTTTCAAGGATCTTCTGGAACAAGCTCAGCAAGCACTCGACCGGCTCAGCCAGAGCATCTTCTTTCGTCGCTTCATCAGCGAGAAGCTGGATGAGATCCGTCTGACCAAGGTTCTCCGCATTGCCCGTTCTGGTCGAGGACCAAACTCCGAGTGGCTGGTCCTCACGCCAGAGTTCAAACTTCGCTTTATGCGACGCGAAGGTGACAGTGACACCATCTATGACTATGGGGAGAAACCTCACGACGACTTCCTTCTCAAGAAGTCCTCTCTCCGTCTCGAGCAGATGGGTATGCAATTCCTCACAACTCGATTCGGTGAGCCCAGCTTCACGGTCGAAGACATCCAGGCCGAGCTCACTCGTAACGGCAAAATCAGAGTGATTGGGGTCCGATCCCATGACTCTGACGAACCTTCTTACGAAGACAACCTGGAACTCCGACTGGGAGAACTTCAATTCGATGTCTCCGTTCAGTCGATCGATTACAAGGATCCACTCCCTCTCCCAGCAGAAGGCAACTACATCATTCTCCTAGACGTCGCTCCGATTTATTCCGCTGAAGCCGAAGAATTCTTTTCACGGCTCACAGCAGAACAGAAACGTCGGCTCTGGACAACCAAGCTGGATCATAACGCCGACGGTTACTACCGACGCCATGGGTACAGCCAGGAACTCCTTCTGTTCCCTGGATACATCTACTGCTACGAACTGCCAGACACTGAGCTGCTTGGAATGCTCAGCAACATGTTCGCCGATCCCATGTGATCAGCCAACACCCGTTCAGTCCAAGACTGTTCGGGTGTTTTTTTATTTTTATCATGTCACACTGAGGCTCTCGAAGTGTCGAAGCGTGCCTATTGACAAAATCATTAAAATATTATAACCTTCTATGTTGCTGCGCGCTAACAACACCCCGCTCACTCGGAGCACAGGAGAGACTTATGCCACCCCTGACAGTCACGTCAGATCCTGCCGTCGACGGTGCCATCGAGAAATCACTGGCGCCAATCCCGCACGTTCCGCTCGAGGCCCTGATCAAGAAAGCACAGGAAGTCATTGACCAGCTCAAGCGAAGCCGGTTCTTCCGACGCTACGTGGAAGAGAAAATGGAAGGCTTGAGGCAAGAAAAAGTGCTGGCTCTCGCCGGGGCTAGCCTTCAAGGCCGAGTCGAATGGCTGGTCATCACCGAAGATTTCCAGATCAAGTTCATGAATATCGAAGCTAATGCGATCAACTTCTTCGACGTCGGTGACCAAATTATCATCCATGAGCTGATCAACAGAGCCATCAACAGTTTGAAGAACATCGATGGCTCGGTCAATACCATGCGATTCTTCTACGACAAATTCGGCGAGCCAAGCTTCACGATCGAAGAAGTTCAGGCCGAGCGTCGCCGCAATGGCAAAGTGACCATCATCGCCGTTAAGGCGTTCAACGATTCGTCAACAGATCGAGAAAGCATCATCCGAAGTCGCCTGAACCAACTCCAGTTCGCGGCAGACATCAGCTGGATTGGCTATGACAATGACGCCATTCTGGAAATCACCGAAGGCGAATACATCATCTTCCTCGACATCGCCGCCGAGAATGCGCGAATGGCCAGCTCCTTCTTTGACAGGCTCACGCCGGCACAAAGACAGCGTCTCTGGACCACCATGGACAGTGAAGCGCCCGTCCCCTTCTTCACAGCGGCGGGCCTCCCGAGCAATGTAACCGGCTACCCAGGATACGGGCACTACCTCGACCTATCAGACGATGAACTCTTGCGTCAGCTGGACAGGATGTTCGCCGACCACGAGTAACGTCTCCACACCCGTTCAGTCCAAGACTGTTCGGGTGTTTTTTTATTTGACATTAACCTCAATCCTAGATACAGTTAATAAACCTTCTACTACCCCTAAGAGATTAACTCTGAGGGGCTGTTATGTTTTAACAAGTAAAACTAGCAGGACAAGAAATACAAGTAAAACAAGTAGCCGTTCTGCCCCTGGCTTTAGCCAGGGAAAACCGATTGACGAAATCAATCCCACAGCCCCATCCCCGCAAGTGTCATCCTGAACTTGATTCAGGATCTCCAACTCCTAACAACAGTCGATAAAATCAGTATTTTTTGTCAACACAGATTCTGAATTAAATTCAGAATGACAAAAAGGAGTTGCATCGAAATGACAGAAGAACATATATTTTCCCCCTTAATTCTTTATTCTTAATTCCTAATTCTTTTTAACATGGAAACAAAAATAACTATAAAAAACGCACGCGAACATAATCTCAAAAATGTTGATCTTGAGATACCTAGAAACAAGATGATTGTCTTTTCTGGTCTATCTGGATCTGGTAAATCAAGTCTGGCTTTTGATACAATTTTTGCAGAAGGACAACGTCGGTACATTGAAAGTTTATCTTCCTATGCTAGACAATTTCTTGGTGGCATGCAAAAACCTAATGTAGATGAGATTACGGGTCTTTCACCTGCCATCTCGATTGATCAAAAAGCTCACTCTGCCAATCCCCGATCAACAGTAGCTACGATTACAGAAATTTATGACTACTTAAGAGTTCTTTACGCCAAAATTGGTAAACCTTACTGCCCTCTTTGTGATACTCCCATGGAAAAAATGACAACGGACGAAATGACAGAACACATCATGAGCAACATTCTAAAGCAAGCAGAAAAAGCTAAAGAAGTAACAATCCTGGCTCCAGTTGTTCGTGGTCGAAAGGGAGAATATTACCAGCTGTTATATGATGCTTACAACAATGGGTTTTTGGAAGCTCGCATTGATGGAAAAATGTATAAGCTAAAAGAAAGAGTCGTTCTAGCAAAAACAAAAAAACATACAATTGAAATTGTAATAGATAAAATCACTTTACTTCATCCAGTTAAAGAAAATGACAACAAAGGGTTCAAACAGAGAGTTGCCGAGGCTGTAGAAAATGCAGTTGAACTTTCTGACGGACTCTCTACAGTTATTTATCCAGACAAAAAAGAAAAAACATTTAGTACAGAATATTCATGTACAAAAGATGGTTATAGTTTTCCAGAGATTGAACCTCGTCTGTTTAGCTTCAACAGTCCTTATGGCTCTTGCCAATACTGTACGGGCTTAGGGACCAAAGAATTATTTAGTGAAGAACTTTGTCCTGTTTGTGATGGAAAACGTCTTAATGAAAACGCACTTAGTGTTCGTATCTACAAAAAGAATATTTGGGAAGTGACTGACATGAACATTGATGAAGCTCGTAACTTTTTTGAAACATTACAAAAGAAATTAACTTTAAAAGAAATAGAAATCTCAGCCGTAATTCTAAATGAAATAATCAATCGGATTCAATTCATGTTGGATGTTGGGTTACATTATTTAACTTTAAATCGTCGGTCTGGAACACTCTCTGGAGGAGAAGCTCAGAGAATCAGACTCGCCTCTCAAGTTGGAACACGCTTAGTTGGCGCTCTCTATGTTTTAGATGAGCCAACTATTGGACTTCATCAAAGAGACAATGATCAACTCGTTAAAACCCTTCGAAGTCTTTGTGATATGGGCAACACGATTATTATCGTGGAACATGATGAGAACACCATCCTAGAAAGTGACTGGCTAGTAGATATCGGACCAAAGGCTGGTAAACATGGTGGTAAAATTATCTTTTCTGGCCCATTGAATAATATCTTGAATACCAAAGCGGCTCTTCCGAAAAACGTTCTTGACTGTAAAACCTTTGGGGATCCAAAGAAATCTTTAACCGGACAATATCTACGTGGAGAAGAAACTATTCCCCTTCCAGAAAAGCGTCTCAAGGTAGATAAAAGCACGCCAAAAATCTCGATTACTGGCGCAACTGAAAACAATATTAAGAATCTTAATGTAGACATCCCTACTAGACGATTAATCTGTTTAACAGGTGTTTCTGGTTCAGGAAAATCCACTTTAATGCATAGAGTTCTCTACAAAGCTGTCATGGATGAGTTACATCGAAGAAAACCAAGAAACCGAAACTACAAAACCGTCAAAGGAGTGATTGGCGCTGTCGATAAAATCATCAAGATTGATCAAAGCCCAATTGGCCGATCCCCAAGATCTAATCCTTCAACTTATACTGGCGCCTTCACCTACATTCGAGACATGTTTGCCTCTACCCAAGAAGCTAGACTCCGTGGATACAAACCAGGTCGCTTTAGTTTCAATCGACCCATCGGAAGATGTGAGCATTGTGAAGGTCGAGGCTCTCTTGAAATCGAAATGCATTTCTTGCCAAGTGTAGAAGTTAAATGTGATGTCTGCAAAGGGAAGAGATTCAACAAAGAAACTCTGCAAGTTCATTACAAAGGGAAAAATATTTCTGACATTTTAGAAATGACGATCGAAGACGCTCAAGTCTTCTTCAAGGACATTCCTTTTGTAAATGACAAACTTAAAGTCTTGAACGAGGTTGGACTAAGCTACTTAACTCTCGGACAATCAGCCAAGACCCTGTCGGGAGGAGAGGCTCAGAGAATCAAGCTAAGTAAAGAACTATCAAAGAGAAGCACAACCAAAACTCTTTATCTTTTGGACGAACCAACTACAGGACTTCATTATGATGATGTCAAAAAACTACTAGTTGTAATCCAAAGATTAGTTGCCCAAGGAAACACAGTGATGATTATTGAGCATAATCTTGATATAATTAAATCAGCAGATTGGTTAATCGATATGGGACCAGAAGGTGGTGACGAAGGTGGTCAAGTCATTGCCGAGGGAACTCCTGAAGAAATAGCTCGAAAATCTACTACTAGTTGGACAGGCAAATATTTAAGCGACAACCTAAAGTAGCAAAAACACATCTCAAAAATGTCACACTGAGGCTCTCGAAGGGTGGCATTTTTTTAATATTGACAAATATATACAATTATGATAATGTTTCATGTTCGTCAACAACCAGGGCAAGGAGTCTCTATCATGATCACCTTCAACAGTCGACGGTTCAAGAACGGTCACGACATGGGAACAATCCCTGTGGGACCACAACAACTCGAGGTAGCAGAAGCCATCAAGATCTTGCTCACGTTCGGCCTCACCCCCGGTGACATCACCGAAATCACCGACACCCAGATCACCACGACCGGTGGTATCATGGATGACGTTGACGTCAGCACGTTTAACGGCACTCAGCAGGAAATCCAAAACCTGCTGATCGCCGCTCAGAACCTGGCCGGCATCCGTGAAACCACCTTGGCAGGAAAACGCCATGAGTGGAATCACACCTGGCCATTCGACGGCCATAAGCGGTATTCCTTCATCAACGCCAAGGCGGCCATGCTTCAGGCGTTGAGCAACTACGTGCCAGAAATCAACTTCATCGGGGTCGAGATTCTCTTCCCCTATGACATCGATGATCTGGCCGACGCCATAGACATCGTCGCCGCCGATTCGAGCTACACGCTCGACATGCTGCGCGAGGCGATGTTCGAGATCGCTCCGCACAATCGGATGCGCTAGAGCCATAAGTCCCGCTGCACCAAGTGCATGCGGGGCTTTTCTTTTTCCGCATTTATGCCTACAATAAACTTAATATGAAGAATAAGCTAAAAAACCTCCCAAGCCAACCTGGCATCTACCTCTTTTTCAATTCTGACAAAGAGTTGATTTACGTTGGAAAAGCTACTTCGCTCAAGGATCGGGTTCGCAGCTATTTTTCTGGCCCAAGCACAAGCCGCCCAATTGAAAACCTAATCCATGAAGTAAATAACATAAAGTGGATTGTGACTGATTCTGTCTTAGAAGCTATCATCCTTGAAGCTATTTACATCAAAGACAAAAATCCTAAATACAATGTTCTCGGCAAAGATGACAAGAGCTGGAACTATATCGCAATTACTAGAGATGAATACCCAACGCTTAAAACAATCAGACAACATGAGTACAAACAACTAACAGATGCGCAGAAAAGGAAAAAATACGGAAAGATCTTTGGTCCTTTTCCTGGATTGAAGACGAAAGAGACTTTAAAACTTTTGAGACAGATCTTCACCTACTCAACTTGTAAACCAGATCAAGAAAGGGCCTGCTTCTATCATCAAATAGAACAATGCCTCGGTGTTTGCACCAACGAGATAACTCCAGCTGAATATAAAAGAAAATCAATCAATCCCCTTTCTCTATTTCTAAGTGGCAAGAAGAAACAATTGATCAAAACGCTTGAACAAAGAATGAAACGAGTTTCAAAAGACGAAAACTTTGAAGAAGCGCAACGACTTCGTGATCAAATACAAAATCTAAAGAAGATTCATGACGTTGCATTGTTAAACAAGTCTTTCTTCAATGTCACCCTGAGGCTCTCGAAGGGCGACATCAACAGAATCGAAGGTTATGACATCTCAAACCTTGGATCAACTGGCATTGTGGGCAGTCTAGTTGTCTTTGAACATGGAGAGCCAATCAAGTCTGACTATAGAAAATTTAGAATAAAAACACTCAAAGGTCAGAGCGACGTAGATGCTCTCGCCGAGATGATTGATAGAAGAGCCAAGAGAAAAGACTGGCCGCTACCAGACCTCTTCTTGATTGATGGTGGAAAACCTCAAGTTAATAGAACAAACAAAGTTCTGAAAGAACATAACATCACAACGCCAGTCATTGGGATTGCCAAGGGCGCAGCCAGAAAAAAGAATGAGTTTCATGTCCCAAGAAACAAAAAGCTGACAGATTGGCTCAGCCAGCATAAAAACACTTTAATTCAGGTTAGAGATGAAGCACATCGCTTTGCCATCGCCTATCAGAGATCTCTTCGCAAGATTAGAAAGCCTTAAAGAGAGTTTGCTGCAGACTCCGGGTCAAGCCCGGAGATCATACATTCGGCCTCCGGATTTAATCCGGAGCCTGCGAATTTTAACGCCCCTATCGATTATCACCACTCCCAGCCAACACACCCCTTTCCTTCCGAGAAGCCAACTTATCTATATTCAACTGCGCCACCTCCCCCATAGACAACCCAAGCTCTGTTGAAAGTTGAGCAATATACCAAAGAACATCACCAAGTTCTTTTTTTATTTCTTCTCTTTTCACATCAGTCATTTCCCCATCATCATCTCTAATAACTTTCTTAATTTTTTCAGCCACCTCTCCAGCCTCTCCCACCAAACCAAGGACAGGGTAAATATAGTTGTTCCCTTGGTCCTTGTAAACAGCGGTCGTCTTTGATTTTGCTTGGTATTCATCAAATGTCATATTGTATTATTCTTTTACTATTATTTCTTCTGGCTTAATTGCCTCTTCTATTTTATAATCACCAACCCTGGTTCTTTTTAACGCTGCCAAGTACGCGCCTACTTTTAAAACTTCTCCAATGTCTCTGGCCAAAGATCGAATATATGTTCCCGGACCACAAACAATTCTTAGTTCTAAATATGGCCATTTGTAATCTAATATTTCTATTTCTTTAATCAATACATCCCTTGGCTCTAGTTTTATCTCTTTTCCTTTTCTCGCCATTTTATAAGCTGTCTGCCCCTTCACTTTAATAGCACTATAGATTGGAGGCATTTGTTTTATCCCCCCAACAAACTTTTTCAAAACCTCTTCTATTTTGTTATTTGTTATTTGGATATTGGAATTTAAAACTTTTGTTTTCTCTCCCTCTTCATCATCAGTTGTGCTTGTCTCACCAAATTTCACTTTTGCAATATATTCTTTTTCTGTTTTTACAATACTATCAATCTGCTTTGTGGCAGAACGAGTAACAGCAATTACTAAAACGCCCTCGGCCAAAGGATCTAAAGTTCCAGCATGTCCAACTTTTTTAATCCCAGTGATACGACGAACCTGGTCAACAATATCATGAGATGTTGGCCCTTTAGGCTTATAAACTGCAAATATATTATTCATTTACTTTCTGCTTTATTAAACTTATTTTTTCTTGATCATTTTTCATTCTTGTTTCTTTTCGATAACCATCCTTTGAACTTTTCTCATAACAAGCAAGATAATCTTCTAGTGATAAAACTTTGAAATGCGCATCCAGCTCCGATACAACTTTCAAATCATCAAAACCAACACCCGCAAAAGGCATTAAGTCCTCTTCATATGAAAATCCAATCGATACCCCACGACGTTCAAATTCATGCTCTCTTAAATCCTTTAACCTAAACCCCATTAATTCAACAACCTGTTTAAAAACACTCCACTTTTCCTCTAAATATTTCTTAGGAACCAACAAATCTATATCTTTTGGATCTAAATTCTTCTCAAGTGCTCGTCCTAAACCAAAAGACCCATACAAAACAGGAGTAATGTTCAATTTAGTATTCAGCTCTTTAACAATTTCATTAAAAACTTTTTCTAACATAATAAAATTTTCTTTTATTTCTAGCATAACAGGAAGAAACTTAAGTTATAGAATTACTTATTAGACGCTCTTCATCTTTTCTTTATTATACAATATTATCGTATTTTACGGAAAAAATCCACTTATCCCCAAACCCTTGCATTATACTGGAATAATGCTACAATATTATTGATAATGATTATTATTAAATAAATCCAATGACTATTGATAACTGTAGAGATTTGACCCTTAAAATGTCAATGAATAAAGCTGGACGTCGTCTTACAAGTCAACGACTGGCTATCTTGAATTATCTACGTGGTGTAACCACTCACCCTACCTGCGAAATGATTTACAAAGAATTAAAAGATGAAATGCCGAAACTTAGCCTAGCTACAGTTTACCGCAACGTAAAATATTTAGCAGATAACAATTTGGTCCTCCAAATTAAGGGAGATGATGGAAAAACCCATTTCGATGGGAACACAACTGCACACCTACATTTAATATGTAAACAGTGCAAAAAGATTTATGACATTTGGACAAAGAAAATTCCTGCCTTCAATGGTATAAAAGAAGTTGCTGAGATTGATAACATTGACTGTACAATCTATGGAACTTGTTATAAATGTAAAAATTAATATGGAAGGAAAAACATTTATTTGTAAAGTGTGCGGATATAAATATAATACTGCAGCCGGAGATCCTGAACACGGTATTAAACCAGGAACAGCGTTCTTTGAGCTAGGAGATGAATGGCTCTGCCCTCTTTGTGGAGTAGGCAAAGATAAATTTGATGCCTTACCCTTAGACGAGCAATAAACTAAAAAATATGGAAGAAAAAATGATTAAACCCCAAATTGGAAGCAACTTACCAGAATTTGCACTAGAAGCTTTCACAGAAAACCAAATTAAAAAAATAACAAACAAAGACTTGGAAGGAAAATGGTCAATTATATTTTTCTACCCTGCGGACTTTACATTCGTGTGCCCTACTGAACTAGGTGACATGGCTGATCTGTATGAAGAATTCAAAAAAGAAGACGCTGAAGTATATAGCGTTAGCACAGACACAGCCTTTGTTCACAAAGCTTGGTACGATAACTCAGAAACAATTGGAAGAATTAAATTTCCTATGTTGGCTGATCCAACTGGCTTCTTGTGTAAAGCACTTGGTACATATATTCCAGAAGAGGGCTTGTCTCTAAGAGGAACATATATTGTTGACCCAGACGGAGTAATTAAGGCATTTGAAATCAATGATAATAATATCGGAAGAAATGCCAAAGAAACGTTGAGAAAACTTCAAGCTGCAAAATTTGTTAGAGAACATGGTGGCGAAGTTTGTCCAGCCAATTGGAAGCCAGGTGGCAACACCTTAAAACCAGGCTTGGACTTAGTTGGTAAAATTTAACTTCATAATAGAGATCTATGTTTGAACTACCAAAATTAAATTATGCCTACGATGCCTTAGAGCCATACATGGACGCAGAAACCGTTGAGATCCATTACTCAAAGCATCACCAAGGGTATACAGACAAATTCAACGCTGCAATTGCAGAATTTCCAGAAATCGAAGCTCTTCCACTGGAAGATATCTTCAAAAAATTGAACACTTTCGAAATCCCAGAAGCCTCAAGAAAGGCCATCCAAAATAATGGTGGCGGATATATAAATCACAAACTTTTTTGGGAATCAATCGGACCAGAAAAAGAAATTGACGAACAGCTTGTTTCTGACATAAAAGAAACTTTCGGATCAGTTGATAAATTCAAAGAGGAATTCACAAAAGCGGCAACAACCCAATTTGGAAGTGGCTGGGCTTGGCTCGTTAGAGATGAAAGTAATAACCTAAAGGTTTATTCTCTCCCCAACCAAGAATCCCCTCTCACACTTGGACACACTCCAATTTTCAACTTGGATGTTTGGGAACACGCATATTATCTTAAATATCAAAATCGTCGACCAGAGTTCATAGAAAACTGGTGGAAGATTCTAAAGTTCATCTAAACAATTAAACTAACCTAAATAACTTACGCGCTCAAGTGGTTGCGTAAGTTATTTTCCCCAAATTTATGATAATGCCAGTAAAAATAAAAAAAAGAAGCGGAGAAATCGTCAATTTTGACTCAGAAAAAATTATTACAGTTGTAAAAAAAACTTTTGAGAGTCAAGCAAAATCTATAGAAAAAGCAAAAATAGAAACACTTGTAATCAAAGTTTTAGATGAAATCAGTACTAACTTTAGAAACACAACCCCCTCTGTAGAAGACGTCCAAGACGCTGTGGAAAAGAATCTTATGAAAGATGGCTATTTCCAAGTTGCTAAATCATACATTCTTTACAGACACGAGCATTCTAGAGACAGAGAAACTGGAAGACAGAATATTTCAGAGAATGATTTCTATGTTACCAAAAGAAATGGCGACAAAGAACGTTTCTCCTTAGAAAAATTACAAAAATCCATTCAATATGCTTCACGCGGCGTTGAACAAGACATTGATTTAGAAAAACTTGTAAAGCAAATCAAGAGTGAGTGCTACAACTTCATTCCAACCAAAGAACTAGGACAAGCTTCCGTGTTAACAGTCAGAAGTTTCATTGAAAAAGATCCTGGTTATTCTAAAGTTGCCGCTCGTCTACTGCTTAATGACATTTACAACCAAAGCTTTGGTGAAGAAGACGTTGAATACACAAATTTAACAGAACAGTACAAAAGAGCTTTTATAAAAAATATTTACACAGCTACAAAACTAAAAAGACTTGATCCTCGCATGCTAATTTTCGATCTAGAAAAAATCAGCGAACTTCTAAGACCAGAAAGAGACGACAACTTTAAATACTTAGGACTGCAAACTCTTTCTGACCGTTATTTAATCCGAGATCTTGATACAACCAGAATACTAGAAACTCCTCAGATGTTTTGGATGCGTGTTGCGATGGGACTAGCCTTGAATGAAAACGATCCTCTGTCTCACATCGAAAAATTCTATGAGGTCATGTCTACGTTAAGCTTTGTGCCCTCAACACCTACCCTATTTCATGCAGGAACCGTTCACCCACAATTAAGTTCATGTTATATAACTACCGTCCAAGACTCTTTGGAAGATATTTTTAAATCTGTGAGCGACAACGCTCAAATGTCTAAATGGTCTGGCGGAATTGGTAATGATTGGACAAATATTCGTGGGACAGGCGCAGCCATCAAAGGGACTGGCGTTAATAGCCAAGGAGTGATTCCATTCTTGAAGATCGCCAATGATACAACTGTTGCCATTAACCGAAGTGGTCGACGAAGAGGCGCAACTTGCGCATATTTAGAAACTTGGCATTATGATATTGAGGAATTTTTAGACTTACGAAAGAACACAGGAGATGAAAGACGAAGAACTCATGACATGGACACTGCTGTCTGGATTCCAGACTTGTTCATGAAGAGAGTTAAGGAAGATGGAGACTGGACACTATTTTCAACAGAAGAAGTTCCAGAACTTCACCATATCTATGGCAGAAACTTTGAAACCAAATATATTGAATACGAAGAAAAAGCAAAGGCGGGGAAAATTTCCTTGCACAAAACATTAAAAGCAAAAGATGTGTGGAAAAAAATTCTGTTAATGAATTTTGAAACTGGTCATCCTTGGATTACCTTCAAAGATCCTTGTAACTTAAGATCTCCACAGGACCACGTTGGTGTTGTTCATAGTTCAAATCTTTGTACAGAAATAACTCTAAACACATCAAAAGATGAGATCGCTGTTTGCAATCTAGGTTCAATCAATCTATCTCAGCATATTACTGAAGGAAAACTTGATAAAGAAAAAATAGAGAGGACTACAAATGTAGCGATGAGAATGCTGGATAATGTAATTGATCTAAATTTCTATCCAGTTCCAGAGGCTAAAAACTCTAATTTAAGACATCGCCCAGTTGGATTGGGAATCATGGCTTTTCAAGACGCTTTGTATCAATCAGATATCGAATTTGAGTCCTCAGAAGCAAAAGAATTTGCCAATAGAGCGCTGGAAACTATTTCTTACTACAGCATTACAGCCTCAATGAAACTGGCGGAAGAAAAAGGTGCATATGAGACTTTCCCAGGTTCAAAATGGGATCGAGGCATCATGCCAATTGATACAATTGACATTCTGAGTCAAGAAAGAGGTATTAAAATTGACCTTGATACATCTACTACTCTAGACTGGGAGAGCCTTAAACAAAATATAAAAAAGAATGGGTTAAGAAACTCAAATACAATGGCTATTGCACCAACAGCAACCATTGCCAATATTTCTGGAGTAACTCAATCTATTGAACCAACTTACAAAAACCTTTATGTTAAGTCTAATGTGAATGGAGACTTCATTGTTGTAAATGAGTTCCTGGTTACAGATTTGAAAAAAATTAACTTGTGGAATCAAGACATTATTGATGAAATTAAATATCACGATGGAAGTATCAAAAACATCGAATCCATTCCACAGGAACTACGAGACAAATATAAAGAAGTTTTTGACATTGATTACAAGGCCATCGTTGACCTCGCCGCAGAAAGAGGTAAATGGATTGATCAAAGCCAATCATTAAACTTATACTTTATTGGGACATCAGGAAAGGTCTTAAGTGAAATGTATACCTACGCTTGGGACAAGGGTCTTAAAACAACCTATTACCTTCGATCTTTAGCAGCTACCCAGGTAGAGAAATCAACTGTTAATAGAGCCAAGTTTGGAACAACTCATAACTCTAGAAATAAAGACGAGGAAAAACAGGAGCCAGCTAACCTACCAATTCCAGAAGAACCAGCCCTGTGTAAAGTTGAAGACCCTACTTGCGAATCATGCCAGTAATACTGATTGTTTTCTTTGTTACCATGTCCCATTACCCATAATTCATTATTCATTCTTATGCCAATAACAAAAACAAATGAAAAAGTAGACGTCAACAAAAGACGCATTATCAATGGAGAAGAAGCTGATGTTATTCAGCTCTCTCCCATGAAACACAAATTTGCCTGGGAATTTTACGAAAATGGAAACGCTAATCACTGGCTTCCTACAGAAATCAGTATGCAAAAAGATGTTGAGCAATGGAAAGCTAATGATGTGCTTTCCGAAGATGAAAGGCAGGCTTTCAAAACTATTCTTGGGTTTTTCTCAACTGCAGATTCAATAGCGGCCAACAACATTGTGATCGCTATGTACAAGCACATCTCTTCACCAGAATGTCGGATGTACTTGCTGCGACAATCCTACGAAGAAGCCATTCACACTCATGCGTATCAACATATTGTAGAAAGCCTTGGCCTAGATGAAGGAGAAATCTTTAACATGTACAGAGAAGTAGATGAAATCTACAACAAGGATACTTTTGTCCTTGGCTTTAATGAAGGAATTTTTGACAAGGACTTCAAAACAGGCACATTCAAAAATGATCAACTCTTTCTTGAAAATCTAGCTGTCTTTTGTCTAGTTCTAGAAGGAATTTTCTTCTACAGCTCCTTTGCTGTAATGTTTGGACTACAAAGACAAAATAAAATGGTCGGCTCTGCCGAACAAATTCAATATATCATGAGAGATGAATCTCAACATTTGAATTTTGGAATTGAACTAATAAATACAATAAAAAAAGAACAACCAGAGCTTTGGAATGATGATCTAAAAGAAAGAATCATTAACATTATCAAGGAAGCTGTTGTTCTAGAATACACTTATGCTCAAAAGGTTTTCCCGACTGGCATTGTAGGTCTTAATTCTGCCAACTTCAAACAATACATTGAATATATTGCAGATAGACGCCTAGAAAGCGTGGGGCTACCAACTCAATATGGTTGTGAAAATCCTTTTCCCTGGATGAGTGAAGCGATTGACCTCAACAAAGAGAAAAACTTCTTTGAAACAAGAGTAACTGAATACAAAACTGGTGGCACACTCGACTGGTAAGAAATAAAAAATGGAGCTCAGGCTCCATTTTTGTTTATAGCTAATTGTCCACACGCCGCTTCGATCTTATTCCCAAATCCATATCTTTGAGTAGCCGACAAACCTCCATCATCCAATACTTTTCTAAACTTATCTATTTGAAACTGCTCTGGAGGGTCGTAATCCTGAGTTTTGTTATAGATTATTAAGTTAACAAAACACAATTTTCCTTTTAACAATTTCACCAAACGCCCCGCATCAGCCTCTGTATCGTTTTCACCCTTAATCAAAACATACTCAATCATTACCCTTCTATTCTTTTTTTCGATGTACCTATCTATAGATGTTAACAATTTCTTTATATTCCACTGCTCATTAATTGGCATCATCTTGCCTCTTTGCTGATCTGTAGTAGCGTGCAATGAAATAGCCAAATTAATATCCAAGTCTTCCTCGGCCAAACGATTGATACCATCAACTACCCCAACAGTAGAAACAGAAAACCTTCTGGCTCCCAAATTCAGGGTTTCTTTTTTATTCAAAAACTTAATTGACTCAATAACAGCCTCATAGTTCAACATCGGTTCCCCCATTCCCATGTAAACTATATTAGTAACTTTTTGGCCTTTTTCTTTCAAGAGTTTTGAAAAAAAGAGGACTTGTTCAATTATTTCCCATGAAGTCAAACTGCGAGTAAGCCCCATTTTCCCGGTTGCACAAAAAGTACAACCAAGAGAACAACCAACTTGAGAAGAAACACACACTGTATTTCGGTCTTCTTTGTGTTGCATTAAAACTGTTTCAATGGCTAAACTATCTTCAAATTTTATCAAAGCCTTTCTGGCTCCGCCCTCACCTAAAATTTCACTACTAATTTCCAAAGAAACTTCTTCCTTCAGCTTATCACGTAGCCCCGAGGGCAAAGATGTTGCCTCATCCCAATCATTGATCAATTTCTGAAAAACAAAATGCCAAACCTGCTTTTTTCTATAGCCAGGCTCGGCATCTAATATTTCATCTAACTTTTTTAAGTTCATACGATTAAGGCTGCAATATCAATTCACTTTCACCATTTATAGAAATCCTAACTGTATCAACACCAGGAACTTGCATTAAGGTTTGTTCAATTTGTGATCTAATTGTAGAGATTAAACATGAACCACCGACATTTTCATCTAATGCATCATTAAAATCTACCGAAGCCACTCCATTTACAATATCAATGTCTTGCCATAGTGCTTCAGATGGAATACTTGTGTAAAACCCCTGCTCGTCCTCTTCCTTGCTGACACCAGCTAACACCTCATTTAAGACGGCTGCCTCCAAGGATTTTCTATATCGGACTACTCTTTCTACAGGATAAACAAGAGAACAGTCTTCCATTGTAGGATTTTCAATAAAATTTGGAAAAAAAACCGTGACTATTGTTGTTTCAAGCCCAACCACAACCTTTTCGCCATCACCAACATCCAGTCTTATTTCTTTTTCTGACTTTGTCATAAATCTGTACACAGTCTTAAATTCATCTGCAAAAAACAAAAATGTTACAGCCACAAAAATAATTAATAAGGCAAGGACAAAAATGAAAAAACCACGTTTTTGAGAAGATCCCTTCATACTAGGCCTTGGTTTCTTTCTTAATCAAAGACCAATGATATAGATACAAAGGCAAACCAATCAATATAAGAGCTAGGTTTCTAGCTGCATCTCTATGACGACGGGCCACCACAGTGTCAAGTGTGTCTTTTCTTAGTTTCCAGTTGTCTAAATCTTGAAAAAAATAGTTCAACTGCTCTTTTTGAGATGAAGTTAGTTTCAATTCAATATCTCCTTCTTCAGCCACCATATCCTTATCAATAAAATATGGTTTTTCTGGTAATCTTTCACTATTGATACGAACTTCTTCATCTGCCATTGTAAACACATAAGCCTTTAATCCCATATTCAAAAAACTAACACAACCTATAATCAATAAAGTTAACCCCACAATTGAAAATAGATATAAATAAATTTTTCGTACTGCATCTTTTAAAGCCATACTTGTTAATGTTATTAATATTAAAACAACTACAAATAAAACTACAACTGTTATCATGCGTCTTCTTTTTTAACTTCCGCCCCAAGCCAAGCTAGATCAAAAATTACTTTCATAGTATCAGCAATCTTTTGGTTTTTTATAAGAACAGAGGACAGCTTTTTGGTTAGCGGAGCAAAGAGAACAGTGTTTCCCAAAATTTCAATATCACAATTTAACAAAAACTTTTCTGCACTAATTCTTCGACGTTCCCCATCAGACGTTGTTTTTAATTCTCCCTTTTCATAAGTATAAATTACTTTTGACTTTATATTTCGCCCAAGTCTAATTTTTCTAAACTTCTCTCTGTCTTTTTCATCAATAATGTCTTCTATCAAATCCTTACTAAAAATCATTCGGACAGGTTCTGTTTTATCAGCCTGAGTCTGTAGAAATTCAGCACCACTATTCAAAAACCCCTGATGTCCTTCAAAGAATCTAACTGTTGGCTTACTATCTTGCTTGTTGTGTAAAGAATTCAAATTTGGTAAAAGCTTTTTGAAATAATCCTCCTGAGTTTCTATCTTCTTTTTTTTCATTTCAAATAGAGACAACAAAGAGTTTGGCGGGCTAGCAGTAAAATAGACCTTGTTATTTTGTTCTGTTGTACTACAAAGTCCTTTTTTTACAAGTGACTCTAAAACTGAATATGTTGTAGCCCGATTTACATCTGCCTTTCTTGCAATCTTTTGAACAGAGGCCTGCCCCATCTCCAAAGCTGAAAGATAAACTCTAGCTTCTTTTTCTGACAAACCAATTTGCTCCAACTCTTTATCTAATGACATAAAGTAGATTTATTTATTCTAATTACATTATACTAAAATTGTTGATAATCATCAACAAAAAAAAGGAGGGGTCGAGCAAAGATGCTGCTCGACCCCTCAAAGCGACGCTGATTTGGGCGGACGCCCCATGTTGTCGCTGGACACTAGCTCAGATCCACCATGATTGTGGCAAGGTCCGATCTGAACTGACTGAAGCTTACACTTCGTACTTCTCCGTGGTGGCTCACCGTACCGGTGGGACACGAAGATGCATACTTGAACACTTTTCAAGTCGTCCTCACAGAGCCACACGTTGGTGGGTCATGAGGATGTCTACTGGAGCACTTTTCGAGTCGTCTTCAGAAGAACCTCTCATTGCAGATTGTTGTTGGCCTTATGGCCGTTTCGTCAGTCGAACATTCGTAGCCTCCTCATCTTTTCCAGTCTCCTTTAGACCAGTCTGCTGAGTGTCCTTTTGAGGTTGGGGCTTCCCCTTCCGGCAGCCACGTGCCGGAAAGGGGGCGTCCGCCCTCATCAGTCACTCATGATTTCACCTCCATTCCATCGAACAAAAGACCTAGCATAATAGCATGTAAGAATATGTTTGTCAAGGTATCCTTACAAAATTAAGCCTCTTTTTCCCTAATTTTAGCAAAACAAAAAATATTGTTGATATTAACCAACAATAAAAAAAGTCCCGCTATCAGCAGAACTAAATATGATTTTATTCTAATTGGAGCCATCACCCGGGATTGAACCGGGGACCTCAGCCTTACCATGGCTGCGCTCTACCAACTGAGCTATGATGGCACTCTAACTGCGTGTCCTTCGTAGCTCTAGCGAAGAAGGAACCTATGATGGTATTTTCAACTCAGCAAATCTTAAATTTTAGAAATTTGTTCACTATACTCTTTTAGCTTCTGATTTTCAGGGTTCACTTTTTCAAGACGATCAAGCAAGCCGATAGCTTGTGCCTTTTTTTTCTGCTTTATATATATTTCCAACATTTGAGAAATATTCCGTGGATTTCTAGGTTCTAATTCAAAAGCCTTAAAATAATTTACTGCCGACAAGTCAATCTTTTCAGATAACTGATATATAAATCCAATGTCTGAATAAATATCTGCCAACTCTTGAGAGTTGTTAACAGTATTATATTTTTGACCTGTTTCAGATTCTTTTTCTATTTCTTTGCTTTTCTTTCCTTCCAGTTTTAAAACAAATTCAGCTGTTTGGACCGCTTGTTGATATTCTTTCATTTCAATATACACATCAGTCAAACCCTTGTAAGCGTCTAAGCTTCTAGGATCTAATCCAATAATCTCTATATAAATTTTTTCTGCTTCCTGAAACTTCTCATCCTTTGCAGCCGTACTTGCCTCCACAAACAAATTTTTAATTTTATTATTTAGATCACCAGCCTTTAATGGGATTTTATTTTCTGCTTCTTTTTTATATTTATTCTCTAAATCATAAACTTTCTTAAAAACCTTTTTTGCAACCACCCCAAATATCTTAAATACAGGCGTTGCACTTTTTTTTATGATTTTCCTTCCCTTTTCACTACTTCGTTTCATTCTCTCCATCAAAATTCTATCTCTGACCTCTGCCCTTCTAGCAGCCGGAACAGTACTCACGTCTAGGGTTTTTAATTTTGGAAACTTTCTAAATAAAATAAATGCAATAATGCCAAATGCAATTAAAATCACGACGACTAATACTATATTCAAAATCATATTTTATGCTTTTCCTTTACTCCCAAACATTTTCATTTTTTCAGCGGCAGTTGCCTGCATCGCCAATATCCCTGGTGTCAAAATCTTGCGAGGGTCATACTCATCCTTGTGCGTACTTAAAAATTTACGCTCTGCCAAAGCAAAAGAGACTCTCAAATCACTATCAATATTAATTACTCTTACGCCCGCCTTAACAGCCCCCTTTATCTGCGCGGAAGGAAACCCAGACGCTCCATGTAACACCAACGGTACAGGAACTATTTTATCAATTTCTTTCAACCTTTTCAAGTCCAACACTAATTTCTTTTTCTGAACAATTTTTGTGACTCCATGATAATTTCCCACAGATGGAGCAAATGTATTTATCTTTGTTTCTTTTACAAATAATCTCGCCTGCTCTGGATCCGTAAAATACCCCTCTCCTTCTTTAACATTTATCCAATCTTCAGCGCCCTCTAGAGTCCCAAGCTCTGCCTGAACCCATACCCGCTTCTTTTTGGCATAAGCCACAACTTTTTTTGTCAATTTAACATTTTCCTTGTATGGAGAGCTTGAAGCATCAATCATAACAGAGGAATACCCTTCATCAATACACTGCTTTATTATTTTATAATCATGACCATGATCCAAATGCAAAGCAATTGGAACACTCACCTCTTTTGCAGCCGCCTTGATCAAAGAAGCTAACTCTTCTAACCCAGCATATTTTAAAGCCCCTTCTGTTGTTTGAATAATGGCTGGGGATCTCATCTCTTCGGCTGCATTCAAAACCGCCAATAACCCTTCTAAATTATTAACATTATAAGCACCAACAGCATAATTGCCTTTTTCTGCTGCTTGAATGATTTTACGAATATGAACTAACATAAATAAATTCTATTTAATAAACTAAAAAAGACTTATATTAAGCTTGTTCTACAATATTTCTAAATGCACCAGATTCCAAGCTAGCTGTAGCGACCAATAAACCAGAAATATTTTCTTCTGAAAGAAAATCATTGGCATTTATACTATTAACACTACCACCATAAATCAATCGAACCTTTTCATTATAAAATTTTTCTGAATACAGACTAAAAATCACTCTTTTCACAATACTTTGAATGGTTTGAAGATCCTTTGCCTCCATGAACTGCCCAGAACCAATAGCCCAAATAGGTTCATAGGCGATCACCAATTCGTTTTCCGGCAAGCCGTTCACCTTGCTCAACGCTTGCTGCAACTGTTGAACCAAAATATATTCTCTTTTATCATCTTTGTTTTCTTGCAAGGTTTCACCAACACACAAAATAGGAGAAAGCCCCATATTAAAACATTGATTTATCTTTTTGTTAATGATTTCATTTGTTTCGTTCATAAACAGCCTACGCTCAGAATGACCAACCAGAACATACTTACAACCAAAATCTTTTAGCATTCTAGAAGAAACCTCTCCAGTGTAAGCACCTGACTCTTGCGCCGCAACATCTTGCGCACCCAAAATAAAATTAGTTCCACTAAAGATTTTTTGCACTTCTTTTAACATTGGAAAACTTGGAGCGATAACCACCTCTGTATTTCTTTTTGGTTTTACGTTCTTATAATACGACTTTGCCAAATCAATAGTTTCTTTTTGATCCAAATTCATTTTCCAATTAGCAATGATAATTTTTTTCATATTAGAGATTTACTAATTTTTCAAACCTCTTTTTGTCTTTGAATGGCCCAACTAAAGATAAATTCAATTTATCTTGTCTAAAAATATCCTTGGCTGCCTTTTGAACATCCTCTAAAGTAACGCTATCATATTTTGCCATTTTTTGACTTGGGGTTAAAGTTTTACCAAGCAGCAATGCCTGTTTTGCATAATACTCTGCCAGATGAGAAGAATCCTCTAAATTCAAAACCATCTTGCCTCTAATAAATTCTTTTGCAGATTGTAATTCCTTGGCTGTCACACCCTTCTTTATCTTTTTTAATTCTGCGAAAATTATCTTTATAGCCTCCTCTAATCTAGAAACATCTAATCCAGATTGAATGAAAATATTTCCAACATCTTGATAAAAGCTGGGGAAACATCTTACAAAATATGCCAAGCCACGTCTTTCTCTAACAGAAATAAACAATCGAGAACTCATATTCCCTCCCAGAATAATAGTTAACAAATGCATAGCGTGAGTTTGATCACTATTATAACCATAGGCAGGGAAACCAAGACCTAACTGCACTTGCTTTGTATCTCTATGTTGAATTTTGATTCTAAATTCCTTTTGTGTTGATTTGAACTCTTTAAAAGGAGCCACCTCTACATTCTTTTTCATTTTTGTAGCAAACTTCTGTTCAATTAACTTTCTACTTTTTTCACTAACCTTCCCTGCAATGGCCACCACGCAATTACCTGGTTGATAATAACTGTCTCGGAAATCAATTAATTGTTGACGTGAAACTTTTTTTATTACAGAGATCGGACCAGCAATATCCCAACCAAGAGTATTTCCTTTGTAAATTGATTCCTCACAAAGACTTTCAATAAACATCATGGGATTATCCTGATACATGTTAATCTCTTCGATGATAACACCACGCTCTCTATTTATTTCTTTGATATCAAATTTTGAATTTAACAGCATGTCAGACAAAACATCTACAGCCAACTCAACTTGCTTGTGATTGATCTTGATATAATAACCAGTATAATCTTTGCCTGTAAAAGCATTAAACTCGGCCCCCACACCATCCAATTCTTTTGAAATGTCCAAAGTGGTTGCTCTTTTTTTTGTCCCCTTGAACATTAAATGCTCAATAAAATGAGACACCCCATTAATTTCCTTTGTTTCATAACGAGAACCAACTCCAAATAAGAATAAAACTGTTACAGCATCTGTCCCTTTTGTCGGAACTTCAATAAGTCTAAGCTTATTGGGAAATTCTACTTTTTTATGCATAAAAATATAAATATTTCATTTATTACTATAATCTAGTATAGCTAAATTTCGTTAATTTCACAAATAGAAATATGCTCATTTAAAAGTAAAAGAGGACGTTCTATATGCAGAAACGTCCTCTAATAACACTATAGCAGCGGTGGAGAGAATTGAACTCTCGGTTCTTCCTGTTAAGGAAGTTTCTGCCCTCGTTAAAGGGCCCAGGCAACCAGCCATCTGCACCGCCAAAACTAACATAAAAGCATATCACAAAAACATAGATTTGTCAATCTAAAAAGGGAGCTCTGTAACTCCCCTTTTTCATTAAGATAGAATTTACTCATTATTCCAACCTCATCTCTGTCATATCACTCAAAGGATCCCTTAATAGCTCTATAACCTTGTCTGTGTGTTTTTCTCTAGCTTCTGAGTGTAAATGATAACCCGTGTTAAAAAAGTCTTCATATGGGTACAAAAAGTCATATGGAGTACCGACCACCTGAACATTCTTCTTATTATAGAAATCCTCAATCAACATAAAAATTTTTGGATAACGCCCCTCATAGTAAGCTCCCTTAAAATCATACAAAGAAGGATATGAAGCAATAACTCTAATATTATTTTCCAGGCTCCAATCAATAAAGGAGCTCAACTCCTGAACACAATAACCAGATTCAAAATCACTTTCAAAAGAACTATAAAACTCAATCGGCCAATCAATTTCTTTAACCTTCGGCGGCTTTAATGATGGCTCTGTGTTCTTTTCATCCCCATTGATGGTTAATGACGCCGGGAGATCTTCAAATTCAGAATATTCCCAATTCGATTCATCCATCATCCTTATCAAATCTCTAAAACCAGAAAACTTTGCAGCTAATCGATCATACAAGGGGAGAGAATTATAATACTCCTTGTCATAATACAAAATATATCTTTCACGAAGAGTAACAGGTTCAAAGAGACCTTTCCTCTGACAATAATAGTAGTGATACTCCAAAGGAATAAAAACTGTATCCCCTTCTTTGGCAATTTCCTTTACAACATGAAAAATATAATCTGACAAAGACGCCGTCGAACCAAAGTTAATAGTTGGAATGCCTAATTCTTTCTCCATTTTTGTGGCTGACAAACTAAAATCAACACTCGAACCTCCAAGTAAAATCAATTTAGGCTCTGAAATATTATTACCAAGTTTTATTTTATGATCAAAAAAAGGTTTGATCCATTGTACACCAACCTTGAGTGGAATTTCTGAATAAAAACTAGCCACCAAAAAATAAGAAGTAGCTGTAATTAAAAAAATCACTAAAAAGATTATACTATGTCTAATAAATTTATATATATCTTTTTTCATACCTAAAATTGAAAGTAAATAAACTCTTTATGACCAAAGACGCCGAACAGAAGAATCGCCCAAATTAAAATTAAATAAACAGCCCACCGAACTATCAATGGTTTTGATGACATAAACTTTCTCACACCGACTTGTGCCTGGAGCAGATGAACCAGCTCCATAAATAGAATTGCTCCAAAAACAATAGCCAAATCAATCTTTGTCAGGGCTAATTTTTCCTGAATTGAATGAAAACTTATTACTTCACGAATCGAAAGTTTTTGAGTTATAAGATCTGGCCAGAGTAAAATAAACTCATACATCTTTCCAAAAATTATTTTTACGTCTGACAAACTATTTGCTCGAAAAAAGATCCATCCAATATTAACTAAAATAAAAGTAAAAACAACCTGAAATAAATAATGGATTCTCTTTAGCTTGTCAAATCGAGTAAACACCAACAATTTCTCCCTCCACTTTTTTGTAACGAGAGACATAATCAAATAAAAGCCATGCAAACCACCCCAAATTACAAACGTCCAATTAGCGCCATGCCACAAACCACTGACTAAAAAAACTATAAATAAATTCAAGTACCATCTGGGAATCTTTACTCTACTTCCTCCCAATGGAATATATAGATAATCTCGAAACCAAGTCGACAACGAGATATGCCAACGCTTCCAGAAATTTGAAATTGAATGTGCGTGATATGGTCGCTTAAAATTGGTCATCAATTTAAACCCAAGGACTTGCGCAGCGCCAATAGCTATATCAGAATAACCAGAAAAATCACAGAAAATTTGAAAAGCAAACAAAACAGTAGCCAAAACCAAAGTCGCACCAGTTTGTTCAGCTGGATTTGCAAAAGCCTTGTTAACAGCCAACGCAACCCCATCAGCAATTACTAATTTTTTGTAAAAGCCCCACAGCATCAACTTTAATCCATTGCTAATTCTGTAATAATCAAAATTATGCTTTTCAAAAAACTGGGGTAAAAGATTTTTTGCTCTCTCAATCGGCCCAGCTACCAGCTGAGGAAAAAATGAAACATAAACAGCAAAAATGCCTAGATGCTTCTGTGGTTTTATTTGCCCACGATAAATATCAAGGGTATAGCTCAAAGTCTGAAAAGTGTAAAATGAAATTCCTACCGGCAACAACACATTCAAAACGGGCAATGACATATCTACAGAAAATTGCTCAAATATCACCCGAACAGAATCACTAAAAAAATTAAAATATTTGAACGCAGCCAATATCCCCAGATTACTAATCAAACTAATAGTCAAAAACAATTTTTTCTTTACTTTTGACCTAGCATTATAGATTTGTTGCCCCGCGAAGTAATCAATTAACGTCGATGCAATTATTAAAATTACATATTCTGGCTTCCAACACATGTAAAAATAATAGCTGGCCCCTAATAAAAGAGTCCAGCGATATTTATGTGGAAACAGAAAATATAAAAAAACAACAACGGGGAAAAAAACTAGAAATTGCAGTGAATTGAACAGCATAATTTAGTCATCAAACATTTCTGATCGTTGCTCCTGAATTTTATCGCGTTTCCAAGACAAATGACTAACTAATCCCTTTAACCAACCACCTACTTTTTCGGCTACAGTTTCTTGCTTTGCTAAATAATTTGACTCTGCATTCTGAAGCTCCCCTTTAATTTTATATTCTTTTTTCAAAATTTCTCTCTCAGTATCTTCCTGATATTCCTTTAGTTTTTCAGGCGCCTCTTCGCGAACCTCTTTGTAAAATTTTTGAGCATTAGCAATAGCATCTTCATTTTCTACCAACAAACGATCTGCGTATTTTGTAATTCCATCTTCTGACAATTTTTGCATTTCGGCTAAACGCTCTTTAGCTGTTTCCATCAAGAAATCTGCCTTTTGTTCCTTGCCAACAGTAAACAAGAATTTAATTTCTTCTGCAAAGATATCTCCCCAGTACCAAAATGAATTTGGCAATACTCCCGGCTCAATTATAGCTGCATCTTCTTCTAAAAATTTTTGGGAATCAAACGGGGCTCCCTCCTCTTCTGCAAAAACCATTGTACCAGTGAATAAACCAGCCAAAACTAACACGGTAATTAAAACTTTTGTTGTCATATTATTTTAATCTAATTAATTTTCCTTCTGAATCCAACTCGATAAAATGGTTTACCTGACCTGTTATAAAAGCTGTACACTGATTCTCTGGCAAATCATCAATTGCCTCTCGTGGATTATGAGCCACATCCACCACCCACTCCCCTAATAAATTATTACTCAGACAAGGACCGTTTAAGAAATCCCAACCTTCTTCTTTCTTTTTTTCAAAAATATTTTGAGCTTGGACAACTATTTCTAACTCAAACGCAGTATATTGACTTGAAACAACTCTTTCTTCTTTTGGGGAATCCTCACTATCAGATGACATAAACCGCAAAAACACCATCACAGCAATAAATATAACTATCACCACCGCCATAAAGTAAAGAACTGTTTTCCCAATAATTATTGGCTTAATTGTTCCAGGTGCAGACATAATATTTATTTAAATAATTTTATTGCTTCATCCCAAAGTTCATCTACTCCCTGCTCTTGCTTTAACCAATACCACCACTCTGCCCCCCAAAGATATGCTCCAGAAAAACCAGTGCGCTTGGCATAATTAACATGACTAACTAGCCTTTTTCCATCCATTGAATACTTTTGTTCTGACAAAGGAACTTCCAAAAGACCATCTGGAGCCCAAGGCTCCGCCTGTAATTCAGAAATCACAACATCCTTTGGATCTTTTCCTGCCCATCGAGCTTTTAAGTTATAAAAAATTGGAGGAATATTATAATAAGAATAACCAAACCATGGATTGTAAATTACTCGATAAAGAGTTGTACCAAACACATCTCCAGTATTGGCCGCAGCCACCCAAAAACTTAATTCCCCACTATCAGTAATCATAATCGGTCGCTTGTCCAAAGTCTTTACCAAAGAAACTTCTTTTCTAAGTAAATTAATATCAGCTGGAGGACAAACACCAAACAAATCTAACAATGGCTCATTCTCGACTTGCCACATTTTTATATGATCAACATCTTTGTAATGATCAACCACTTTTTCTACCATTTGAAATTGACGACCTACAACAATCTCCTCTGGTAAATCAGCCACCCATGAAGGATCATGACACTCTGGCCAATGTGGAGTTCTCCTCCCCACAACCATCACAATAGAGACACCTCTTTTGACCGCTTCCTCAACCTGCCAATCTAGGTCTGTAAAAACCCAATGATCTTTGATCGGCTCAATCTGAGCCCAGGGGGCAGACAAGCGAATTTCTTTTACTTCTAATTCATCAAGAATGGCTATGTATGTTTCCTGCCAATCCAAACCAAGATATTCTGCATAAGCATTAGAAAAATCTACACCCAATTTAAAATCTTTTTGTTCAAAACTTTGAAAATACAATACCACCCAAGCAGAGACAATCAAAACAAATAAGATAATTAATATAATGCCTAAACGAAGAGCATGTTTTGCTGCTTTTTTCATATTATAAATTTGTTACGGTTAAAGCCAAACCAGCTATAATAAAGATTATAGCAAAACTTTGCAAAGCCAATTCACCTCTGGTAAATTCTTCTTTGAAAAATCTAGGTAGCGTCTTTGTAAATATATAAATTAGAATAAATAGAATAGCATACTGTAATCCAGCTAACGCGTTCACCAACGTAGCACTAGCCAAAGAGATAGCGTAATTCATACCAACAAAATAGAAAGCCGCTAAAGACTTATTAACCACAAAAATAAGCAAACCAGATTTCATTTTATCCTTTTTCTTTTTTGACTTTACAAAAATCAAAGATCGAACACTAGGCATTAATAAAACTGGTAAAATTGCCAAGAAACCACCAACACGAGCCCAGACAAAACCAGTTGAAAAAGAAGCTTCCAAAAACACACCTCGAATCAGAACATATGAAATACCAAACATTAACCCAGCTAAAACTCCCCATAGCATCCCGATATGCCAACCATTATGTTTTTTACTTTTTTCAAACGAAATCAAAAATGTTCCAATAACGAGTAAGATCACTCCCCACAAAACATTTCCTTCTAACACTTCCCCAAACCAGAAAAATGAAAGGATCAAAGAAACAACCGGTACAACCCCACCAACCAAAGGTCCAATATGAGAAGCCTCACCAGACTTCATGGCCATATAAAAAAACTGAAGGGCAATTGTAAACGCCACTCCAGATAATAAAGCCAAGATTAAAACATACCAACCAGGGAAAAACACGAAATCCCAAAAGATAAAAACTACTCCAAGTAAATTCCACACAGCTGTCCAAAAAGTCAAAACTACAGCTCTAGGGAATTTTTCTGTTAACAAAAACTTGTCTAAAATTTGTGCACCTGCATTTG
>Ga0233431_1001386_pt1 | contig 42341 bp, 34 predicted proteins | sample SI_118_April2016_FD_179867 | JGI IMG/M metagenome (GOLD analysis project Ga0233431, IMG submission 179867) | Seawater microbial communities from Saanich Inlet, British Columbia, Canada - SI_118_April2016_200_MG | ecosystem: Environmental > Aquatic > Marine > Inlet | place: Canada: British... | reverse complement strand
ATCTGACCAATTAGTAACTTTGTAGCGGGTTGGTGAGGGATGCTTTTTCATTGTGGGGGATACTCCCATTTCTCTATTTCCCCCACGGCAAGATTAACCGCTTATTCGCATTTGTGCAACAAAGCCTCAGAGATTCCCTAACGCGCAAGCTGGTATTTCATACATCAGCATCGAGCAGGCACGTTTGAATCTTGATATGGAAATCAGCGATAGAGCTTGATGATGTACAACTGGTAATCGAGGCGCCGGAAGCATCTGCGGAGAATATCTAGGGTAAAGTCGGTTATTCTCAATGGCGAAACTTTATCGGTGCCGTGATTTTACTACAATGATGTCAAGCGAGGTGGAATGATATATTTAAGGATAGAATCTGAGCTTTCCGATTGGGGAATGCCGCACGAGTAAAAGCTATCGAAGTTACCTTGTTACAGAGTGATATGTGCCTAGAGTATTGACAAGTGACTATAGTTTGTTATATCCTTCTCCGCAAAAGGAGGTGTAGCTATGCAAGCATATTGCATGAAGTGCCGCGCCAAGCAAGACATGAAGAGTCCGAAGAAGATAACCATGAAGAACGGCAAGCCGGCAACTCAGGGCGTGTGTCCTAAGTGTGGCACCAAGATGTTCCGAATTGGAAAAAGTTAGAAACAAAATCATCTGATAATAATCAGGAGGATGTACCCCCGGTAGATTCGAACGCCGGGGGTATGTTTTTGTTATGGAATTATCAAACAGACCTTGGAGATGGGAAGAAGGTGAATACACCGTTACTCGGACGTTGCCCTGGTCAGGTCCCGGGTGCCACAATCAATGTGGGATTCTGGTCTACAGCAAGGGTAATACGGTAGTCAAGATAGAGGGCGATCCTGATATCCCATTTAATGAGGGTCGACTCTGTGTTCGGTGCCTTTCACTATCAAAGGTAGTTCATAGCCCCTATCGATTGACGCATCCTTTGAAACGCGTGGGCGAACGCGGAGAAGATAAGTGGGCGAAAATTTCATGGGATGAGGCCTATGACCTTATTGAGCAGAATGCGAGGAAAGTTCAAGCTGAATATGGTCCTGAGGCTATCACTGTATTGACTGGCACGGGAAGAAACATCTCTCATATCCTTGCTAAGTTGTGTTACTCTGCCTTTGGCAGCCCCAACATGTCACCGGCTTTTTTCAGTGGCGTTGCCTGTTATGCCCCGAAGCTGCAATTGATGCTGGCCACTTTCGGCGGATTCATCTGGGCCGATTGCTCTCAGATGTTCCCCGATAGATATGATAATCCCAACTGGGTTCCTCCCAAGGTCATGATCATCTGGGGTAATAATCCCGTGGTATCCCATCCGGACTCCTTCATGGGATATTGGATTGTCGAGTGTATGAAGCGGGGTACGAGGTTGATCGTGATCGATCCTCGGTTAACATGGCTTGCTTCACGAGCAGAGGTCTGGCTTCAACTCCGCCCCGGGACTGATCCGGCGATTGCCCTGGGTCTGATCAATATCATTATCAGTGAAGGGCTCTATGATGGAGAATTCGTTGATAAATGGACCGATGGCTTTGATGCCCTTAGAGAGAGGGCATCAGAATATTCCCCTGAGAGGGTAGAGGAGATTAGCTGGGTACCCAAAGAAAAACTGATCAAAGCGGCGCGACTGTATGCCACCAGCAAACCGGCGGCAATTCAGTGGGGAGTGGCCATGGAGCATCACCAGGCCGGAATGTCAACGCTGCTGGGCGTGCAGGATCTTTGGGCTTTGACAGGTAATGTCGATGTTCCCGGCGGGAATATCATCAATCGACCCGGTGTGGATTATGCAAATCTCCCGCCATTTGCCTGGGGAATTGAGGACGTACCCCGGGATACTTTGCGTAACACCATCGGTTACAAGGAATTCCCATTCTACAAAGGTGCGCAACCTGATTTGATGGCTGAGGCTATGCTTACGGGCAAACCTTATCCGATCAAAATGGCGTGGATGCAGGCAACGAATCCACTAGCCTGTACAGGCGCTGATCCCAAAAGTGCTTATCAAGCTTTGCGGAACTGTGATTTCGTCGTCGATGTAGACTTGTTCATGACTCCATCGGCGATGGCTTGCGCCGATCTGGTACTCCCGGCTGCTTCAGTGTTGGAACGTGACAGCGTCAGGGCGGAATTTGTTGGCGGCTGGTGGGGGCCTTTGAGGGCCGTTAACAAGGTCGTTCAAATAGGGGAATGCAAATCGGATGAGCAAATCCTATTGGAAGTGGGAAAGCGTCTTAATCCGGAAAGTTTCCCTTGGGACAATGTAGAACAAATGCTCGATTGGCTCATCAGGGATACCGGAATGACTTTCAGTGAATTAAGGGAAAGGTGTGATCCGGTTTATGCTCCTTTCCATTATCGGAAATACGAAGAAGGATTGCTCCGGAGGGATGGGCAACCGGGTTTCAGAACATCAAATGGTAAATTCAATCTCTACGTCCCGGCTTTTGAGAAGATCGGCATCGATCATTTGCCCTACTATGAAGAGCCTTTTCAGAGCCCGGTCAGCACACCGGAACTGTCCGAAGAGTATCCCTTGGTACTCACAACCGGAGCACGATCATGGGGATTTTTCCATTCGGAGCATCGCCAGATTCCTCAACTGAGGGAGATTGATCCTGATCCGGAAGTGGAGATACACCCTGATACGGCAGCAGAAGTTGGTATCGAAGACGGAGATTGGGTCTGGATAGAGAACAACTATGGTCGATGCAAACAGCGAGCCAAACTCACTTTAACTATAGACCCCAGAGTGGTTCATGCCAAACATGGGTGGTGGTACCCGGAAAGGGAAGGCGCTGAGCCCTCCCTTTTTGGAGTCTGGGATAGCAATATCAACCAGTTGTTGCCTTCCGGATACCAGGGACCATCGGGGTATTGTGCACCTTATAAAAGCCTGATTTGCAAAGTGTACAGGGTTTCTTCTAAGTCCTGACCTTTTCCCGTTTATGCCAGCGCCAAAAGATAACCATGGGCTCTCTCCACCTTCCAGATTCCACTATCATGAATTATTCGTCGGATGGGTGGCTATCAACCTTGGTACTTGGCACAGCAGTCCCGGCGTGAGCGCCATCGACCTCGTTTTCTTCCCACTGCACGTCGGGCGGATAGTAGTCAACACTGACTTCGTAGGGATCCTCTGCAGTGGTTTCGGCACGGTCAATCTCGATACCATCTTTCAATAACACAACGGTCATCGGTTTATCCGGAGTTTTACTGCGAATACCGCATCCAATGTAGATACCGGATGCAACGAATTCAAGGGGGCCTCCGTCATCCCCAATGGTGCCACTGATATCCATAACTTGCATTTCGCTTCCCTTTGAACATTCAACTTCATGTATGACAGAGCCCAAAAATTCCATACCAGCAGGTCCGGAAACCCGGATCATGAATTTGGAGTTCTCCGGGCTTGCTTCACATTCCGGGGGGCGACTGGTGGGATAGGGTATCGCTTGAGGCTCCGCGGTTGCCCAGGAACCATATGACCTCGGCACCTCACTGACACCTTCTGCAAACTGAACCAAATCGGCTCGCAGGTAGAGCTGCTTTGAGTCTTCCTGATCCAAATCTCGTATCAACAAAAAGCCGGCCCACTGGTTGCCCAGATAATCGTTAAACGACCACGTGCTCCAGGCCATCGGATAATTGACACCGGAAATATCAACAGCCCAATCCGCTTTCTTCAGCAGGTCGGTGTAATAGCTCTGGAGCTGTTCCAGACTCAGGACTGTCTCCAGGTTTGCTGATGAATACCTGGACTGCGCTGACGTGTCCATCGGGGCGTCTCCTGCGCTTGACCCTCCCCAACTTGACATGTCGTCAGCACCACCATGATATGTACCCCACTGGCTTGCTTCTTCGGGTGCTTCCAGACTTGGCAGCACAGGCTGGGATTCCTCAGAGCCCGAACTCGCGGGAGGTGGAGTTGGTGCTTCAGTTCCCATATCGTCACCTGGAACTGTCATCGTCAGGACCAAACGCACATCGCTAGTATTTTCTCTGGAAAATGCTAGCACTTGGAACGCACCCCCGCTACCGCTCTTTGAGCGGAAATCGGCAGATTCACCCATTCCAGAGGCAGTAAATCCTTCTTCATGAGAATAGGATCGTTCCTCCCAACCCGCGTCCAACAGGTGATCACGATAGAACTCCAGCACCTTCTCTGGCTCACCGGGAACATCGAGCATTATTTGTGTTGATTTGGGACCATTCATCATGTTCATCGCCATACTGCCGATAACTTCGGCCTTTTCCGGGATAGGGATATCGAGGGGAAAATCATCGGGGATTTCATTTACCATGATCTGAGGCGCTTCTGCCATGCCGGGGAATGTGAAAAAACGCTCGATCAAATCAAGTAATTCCGCACTCTCGGGGCAGTCAGAGGATTCTGAGTCAGAGTCAGCTGAACTGTTACAACCGATACAGCCCAATAGCAAAACAATTAGCAGTATGCCCGTTGCCAGCACCGATGGAATTTGCCTTCGTAGTATTATTGAGTCTCTCATGATACAGGCCCTCCCTCTTAATGAGCATTTATATAGCCATGCAGATTACCTGTATAGTGCTGCCGGTATGTCCGCTGAGTTAATTCCTAACATAAAATGCAAATCCGGGTTTGGCGCCTCGCCATCAATCGACTAAATGCTTCCGATTCTCACAGTTGCTTTCGCAAACCGGATTATCCCTACAAGCTATCATGTCAGCTCTGCAAATATCTCAGTTCGGATGACTGAATCCAGTAACGGCAAAGAGGGATTGACTGAATTCAGCCATCCCTCTCCGGATCTAACTGTGAATTGTTCGATTGAACCCGCCCGGTTTTATGTTCGTCTCTAATGCCCCCTTCTCCAGCGTCGCATTCCCAAGATAACCATCAACACTATTGGCAGCCAGATTACGGAAAGTACCCCGACCCAAATCATCACATGCGCTATTCCATGGCCAAAAGAGACAATACCATCCCATGCTGATTCGACGATATCCCCAGCGCTCCATCCTCCATCGCCAACTATAGTAATGTATTCCTCTTTTGTTTCAGTATCCGTGTTTCCTTTTGAATCGGTTACTGTAAGCGAAACGGTGTATTCCCCTGATTTATCATATTTGTGTGATCCGGGACTTCGCTCTGTCGAAGTGGTCCCATCACCGAAATCCCAATGATAGCCATATGGTCCAGAGCCGCCGGAGGTCTCATTGGAAAACCGGACCCATTCGCCTGTTTCGGCCTGGATTATCCCGACGGTGAAATCGACATCCAGCTCGCTTTCCTCTGCCAGATAGATATCAATGAGTGAGGTGGCCGAGGTGCGTTCGAGATACTGCATCCGCCCCTCGGTTTGTTCGATGCGACCTCTGGTTTCCGATAGCACTTCCTCAACCTCAAGCATTTCCTCTACAGATTCAGCCTTTTCCAACAATGCGAGGTATCGGCTTTCCGTTGCCTCAAGATTCCTAAGCTGAGCATCCAGGTCCGTGTATTCCTCGGTTACATCCTGTGCCAGGGTATTTTCTGAAAGCACCTCGATTGCCAGATCTCGCAGCGAACCGGTTGCAGAATCATATTTCTCAGCCGTCACCCTGATGGAGATATTGGCTGAGTTCGTATTTTCTTCTCCTTGCCAGCTGGAGGAGACAACATAACCACCCAAAGATGCGGTTATCCGCTTAATGCTTTCCAGAGTCTCGGCTACGTCGATGACCTTTAGATTGATGTTGCCTGTTTGCACGATCATGCGATCGGCGGCCAGCGATCCATTCGAGTACAAGGTGATCCCTTGAGGGAACGTCAAAGAATAGGGAGAGCGAATTCCACCTCCACCAACCCCAGCGACCACTACTCCTGCCCCAATATTGCCTGATGAATCAAGGGCAGTAGGAGTTATGTTACCGCCTTCAACCGTAACTCGGTTTCCCTTTGGGCCACTTGCAGGCGAGATAGTAGGGGATGGGGTAGGTACCTCGAAAGGGGTGGGAGGAGCCTCCGGCATCGGCGTTGCGATTGCAGTCGCATCCTTCGTGCCTGGCTTTTCTGATGTCTCAGGAATGGTAACGCTCAACACAGCGATCAGCGCCACAATCGACATACCCACTGTTGCCATCTTCCATTTTGGCTGTCTCGCTACGAATCCCCCGATATTAGTCACTCGTGTGAGTTTCAATTTTGCCCGAAAAAAGAGGCTGGGTTTCAATTGTTTCTCTCCCGAGAGCCGCTGCTCCATTCTGGCCCATGCATCAGGCGAAAGGTCAGCCCCTGCACATATAACATCCAGCGCTTTGCGGAATGATTTCTGCCCTACGGAAAAACCTTCCAGCTCTGCCCGACATCTGTGGCAGATGGATAGATGAGCCTCAATTTCTGCCCGTTCTACAGAGAGCACCTCTCCATCCAGATAGGCAACCAGTAACTGATCGAATTCACTGCATTTCATGATCTTCCCTCCCCCACAAAACCTTCGTCTTCGTTTGCCCCATTGTCCGGTTCTTGTGCCTGCCGCAGGGTTCTAATGGCTGTAGAAAGCCTCGATCTTACAGTCCCTGGCGGGATTTCCAGTAGTTGAGCGATCTCGTTATAAGACAATTCGTGATAATATCTCAGAACCATGACCAGATAATGTTTCTCACTCAGTAATGCCAGGAGGTTCTGTGCCTCCGTTTGTTCCTCCTTCTGCAGCAGGAGTTTTTCCGGCAATACCAAGGAATCATCTTGTGGAGGGTCAAAGCCATCACCACATATTTTCTCAAAAGACACTTGATGCAGCCCATTTCGACGAAGTCGGCTGGCACATTCATTCAGGGTTATGCGGCGCAACCAGCCTCTGAAATTCCATTCCTCACCCCGAAATTGCCCGGCACGTTTGTGGACTTTGAGAAATACCTCCTGAACGACATCTTCAGCCTCCTGAGGATCTCTCAACATCGGTAGCGCAGCTTTGAATACCATATCCTTATGGCGATGAAAGAGCGATTCAAAAGCTGACTGGTTACCGGTCTGCAATTCTTTTATCAAATTCACCAATATGCCTCTCTATTCCGGATCGTAATAGCCATCAGTGAGATTCTGGATCAGGGCTTTCCCATTTCTATAACTACTGACGCTGCTACTAATAAAAAAGTTCATTCTCTTTTTTGAATTCTGGAGACACGTACCATTAATGTGGTCAATTCCATAGATACACTATGGCTGCGTGGCAGGAAATCAGTCTTAGCCGATTTGATGGGTTGCTTCAGAGTAAATGATCGATAAGTATACCGCGGTAGCCATCGAAGTCATCACAAAGGTTCGCGCGGCGCTAACCAAAGAGGGAAGGCGCTGAGCCTTCCCTCTTTGGAGTCTGGGATAGCAATATAATCAGTTATTACCTTCCGGCTACCAAGGGCCATCGGGATATTGCGCACCTCATAAGAGTTTGATCTGTAGAGTATACAGAGAGGATAGCTAACAATCTACCTCCATACGAGTGTTTCCACCACGGAGTTCCCGGATGGTTGCGAAAAGATAATAAGCCCAGAGAGGTAAGAAGACTACTGTTACAGCCAACTGTTCTGATGGATCATCCCGATACCGTGATTCTTCCATGAGATAGTTGATGGTATCGTTAGCTGCGAGTGGCAGTGCAATAAGCCCAGTGATACTAGTGATACCGAGCATGATAAAAAGATATACTCGCCTTAAGCCAGACGCAGCTTGTACTAGTTTTCTTTCTAGTACACGTCTTCCGCATATATGAAGGGCGCAGATAATTGAACCAGTAGTGATCAGTGTGAATCCCAGCGAAGCGTCATTCGCGATCTCTCCGCCATCGAATGCTCTACTGATGACTGCTGCAGCAACGTGAATCAAACCTATCACAGCAGTCATGATGCTGGCACCTGTTACAAAGTAGAAGTAGCCCATGAGCGCTTGGTAGGCAGTGATACCGTTGTTCCTGTTGGTACGTGACTTGGCAATGACGCACACAATCCCAGCGATGAAAAGGATCCACATAATCGTTCCGAGCAAGCCATAAAAGATACCAAACATAGAATTAATCCCCCCTTGATAATATTTTTAGCATTTGAATATTGAATCTTCGACGATAGTTCTTCTTGTCAACTCATTAGTTCTACCTCCTCCTGAGATTTCTTTCTTCATTCCAGACGAAGATGTGAAGGAAACCGGACAACCGATAACTACAGTCCAGCTAAGATGCCTATAGAACCAATTCATACTCATCACTCCTTTTGGTGATTACACGTTCAGTATTGCAGTTTGGTGGTTCCGTTGTATTGAGACCTAGGTCCCTATTTTGCGGTCTTTTTAGGTCCCAAGCGGAATTGACTTGATGATGTATAATATGGTCAATCCTTTGCACGTTGGTTCGTTTAATAAGGCAATCTCAGATGAAGCAATACTTCGGTAGAAATCTGCTATCTTTTTCCAGCGGGCGTAGCCTGAAGGAAATGAAGGGCCTCGAATGGATATTCATTGGGATTCACGCCATTTGGGTTCCTGTTGCAATTGTAATGGGATTAATGCACGATCCTGCGTCCATCACTACCGTTACTATTCTTGCCGGAATGCTGTCCCTGTGGAGCGCGATTGCCGGATTTATGAACCATCGAACTGCGACGGTTGAAGGGCAACTGCATCTGGGCATTGTCACACAGGCTATCATCTCGGTTTTTGCCTGGGCTCTGATTTTTCAATTCGTCTCAGGCGAACGCACTGCTGCTTATGGCGTTTTTGCCATCGTGATCATTGAAGGAGCAGTCCGTTTTGGCTTGATGGGTAGCCTGATAATGGGAGTGGTGTCTGTGATGGGGCAGGCCGCCGCTATGGCATACCGCGAGTGGGAGTATGATCTGGCTTTCGACATCCCCGGATACTTGTTCTGGGTGATACTATTTATAATTATTTCATTGTCGGTCGGGCTGGTGACAGAGGAGACCCGAAGGGAACGCCGTAGGAGCGAGAGACTCATCAGAGAGCGTACATTATTAGATGAGCGTCACCGGATCGCTCGTGATATGCATGATACTGTGCTCAAGACTCTTCATGGACTGGCACTCGAATCTCATGCTCTCAAGAAGCATATGGACTCTCCTGTGGCCTTGGCGAAAATCGAGTACCTTCAGGGCGTATGCCAGCGTTCGAGTCAGGAAATTCGGGATATCATCTATGAATTGCGGAGCGAGGCTGAAGACGAAGGTATAGCGTCGCAGATGTCACGCTTGGTGGAAACATGGAGCAATGCAACCGGTATCGAGACTGAGTTCTCTGCCTCCGGCAACGACCGAAGCTTGCCCTTGATCGCTAGCTACAATCTTAGGAATGTCCTGTCTGAAGCACTGGTAAATATTCACAAACATGCCGCTGCTTCGCATGTAGATATTGCTATCGAACTGCTCCCCGGTGAGTTGCGACTGGAAATCGAAGACAATGGGAAAGGACTTGGTAATTTGGTTGATGATGTGTACGGGTCTGTTGCCAAAGGGAAATATGGGATAGTTGGGATGAAAGAGCGAGTTGAACAACTTAATGGCCAGTTTACTATTGAGAGCAACAGGGGAACCAGACTGGTGATAACGGTTCCATTCATTCCCTCAAAATAAACTAGAATGAGTGAAATAACAGTACTTATTGTTGACGATAATCTCGTCATCCGCCAGGGACTGCGTAGCCTTTTGGAAGCCGAAGATCGAATTGAAGTCGTCGGTGAAGCATCGACAGGATTGGAGGCTATTCACTGGATGCGAGAATCGTCGGTTGATATTGTGCTGATGGATATTCGTATGCCGGTTGTGGATGGTATTGATGCGACAGCGGAGATTATGAAAGTGCGGCCAGATACAAAGATACTTATACTGACTGTAACTGAGGACCCTCCAACCTTGGCTAGAACGATCCAGGCTGGTGCTAAAGCGCATCTTGTTTACAGTCTCTTTGCCCCGGATGAGCTGGTGAACTCAATATATGCAATCGCGGCTGGAGAAACGTTAACTCTTTCTCCAGCGGTTGAACTTGCGCTTGCCGATCTAGGGAAACATGAACAGCAAAGTCAATTTCTGGAAACTCAGCAAGTTGCCGATCCTCTTACACAGAGGGAAATTGAGATTCTGGACCTGATAGCAGATGGAAGAAGTAACACCGAAATCGCGCAGGTTCTCGTTGTGGAAGAAAAAACTGTCAAAAACCACATCACTCGATTGTATTCCAAGCTCAATGTGAACAATCGGTATGAAGCGATTCGCTATAAACTAAGACACGCGGCTTGAGTTCCAGTTACATCACAGGGAAATAATGCCTTTTTATGAAAGTAAAATTTTCATCAACCTGAGACTTGCCCTGAATGATATTCCCGAATTCAGTATTGTGGCCGGGTAGCAGGTACTCCGCATCGAACTCGGATAGCTTCTCGATGCTGCTCTTTAGAACTTTGCCGTCACCACCGGGGAAATCAGTTCTCCCAACGCTCTTGTTGAAGACCGCGTCACCGGTTATGAGGGCCTTATTTTGAGGATCGTAGATACTGATTGATCCGGGGCAGTGGCCCGGAGTTAGTATCACTTGCAAGGCGAATCCGGTCTCTCCATTTCCCAGGCTCAGGATGCCTTCCTGAAGGTAGAAGTCCGGCTCGAAATCCTCCAACTTCAACCCGATCATTTTGTGCAGTTGCAGTCCGGTCCCGCGACGGTACTCATCCTCGATCTTACTTATTGTGATCATCCCCCGCGTGTTTCCTGCACTAGCAATAGCTTCGCTGGCTCCGCAGTGGTCAACGTGAGAATGGGTATTGATGACCAGTCCGATATCCTCTGGTTTTACTCCATCATCAGCCATTAAAGCGGTGAGGTGTTCAGAGCACTTTTCGTCGATCTCATTGATAACGTATCCTGGATCTACCAGCACATGTGGTCTTTGCCCCAGAAGCACATCCCTGAAAAGGTAGCTGTGACAGTTGTTCCCCTTGCCATCCCAAGGATAAGCATAAAGGTTATTTATTAATTGCATTTTTAATAGTCCTCAGTTTTAGGTTTACTGATTCCCAACCCCTGATATTATAAGTCTAACAGGTGCTTGCTTCAAGCTGTGGATTTGATATAAATTAGATAGGGAGATATCAAATGGATGAAATGAAGAGTGCTTTGGAGCGGGCTCTGGAACGAGCCGACCGCATGGGCAGACTTTCGCCGGAGGAATTACAGCGGCAGAACGAGGGGAGATATATTCAAGCAGGCGAAGCTATCACCCAACGATTTTTTGAACATGGCAATACCAGCATTTTAGCCGAACAGATAGAAAAGCTGGAAAGCGGAGGTACCGCTATTGCCATTCGGTCAGCGCTTGCAACTTTGATTGGTGGTATGGATTTAAGTAACAAAGACCTAACGGAGAGGACCTTGGATGGAATCAATAGCCTCGGAGGCTCAAAACCTGTAAACGAGATTTCTGAGGAGATTATGAGTCTATTCGGTCAATATGCCTGGCAGAAAAAACTCTGGTATGAAGAGAATGCGGAAGAAGCCGGAAAAGAAATCAAGGAACGTATGGCTAGCGCCGGTATTTACGGTAGTGCCATTGCCGAAATCAATATCGAAAACAACGAAGAGTGGGCTCAAAAATCGGATGAACTTCGTTCCGAATTTAATTCTCGATTGAGTGAGATGAAAAAAGTTCTGGGGCAGGCTCTGTATTCGGAATAAATTAGATACCTCAAACGGATAATAAAAAAGGCCTTCCCGTTTGGGAAGGCCTTTTTGTTCGGTTCGGTTATGTTTATTAGGTTCCGGAACGCGAATACCTATTCTCGTCGAACACATCGGCTCCGGTGTAGTCGGACGGATAGTAGGTATCACTCTTCTTGAATTTCTCGGGATCGTATGGTTCGAGCTTGAGACCGGCACGCGCTTCATCAATAGCCCTGATGCCATCAGCGATAGCTTTGTCTACATCAGGCTCAAAGTACAGTGATGCACCGACTTTCTCTTTGTACCCCTTCTCCATCAACTCCACAACCTCAGGACTGTTGCTGTAAGGATGCGGACCAACCATCCAGGTGTTCACCCCAGAGGCAACCACATATGTTCCAATACAAACTGCCTTCTCGGACATCCATTCAGGTGCAAAACCAATAGCAGGACCACCACCAATATCATCACCCAAACCACCCTCGGTGGCACACTGGGCTAGAACAGTCAGGATTCGAGAGTTATCTACGCAGGAACCCATGTGAATTACCGGAGGTATACCGACGGTCTCGCAGATTTCCCTCAAACCAGGGCCGCACATATCCATCACTTCAGGAGTAAGAAGTCCCATCTTAGCGTTAGCAATGGCATTGCAACCCGTGGTGACAACCAGAATATCGTTCTTGATCATTTCTTTGACGATCTTAACTTGGTTATCATCCTGAGGCAGAACACGGACATTATTGCAACCAACCACGCCGGCAGCACCGCGGATACGACCATTGGCAATGTTATCAATCAAGGGGCGCAGTGACTGGCGGAAACTGCCACCCAGCATGTAGTTAATATACTCATGAGAGAAACCCGCAATCAGATTATCTACATAGTTCGGGATCATGGTTTCTTTGCGGTTCGGGTAATTATCTATAGCTCTCTTCAGGATATTCTTCGCCTGTTCCAGAGCTCGCTCTTCCTCAAATTCCATATAGATGCTTCCGGTAATCTTGGCCTTAGGTGAAGTGCTTATGATGTCGGTATGATAGCTCTTGGCCACCTCTACCAATCCTTCCATAACACACTGAATATCGACTACCATAGCTTCAACAGCACCGGTGACCATGGCCAATTCCTGGGATAAGAAATTGCCAAGCAACGGCACACCTTCGCGCATCAGGATTTCATTAGCTGTACAGCAGATACCAGCCAGATTGACACCATTGGCACCCTTGGACTTGGCATACTCCAAGACCTCGGGATCATTGGCTGCTTCTACCAGCATCATGGAAAGGGTGGGATGATGCCCGTGAATAACAACATTAACCTCGTCGTTGGCCAAGACACCAAAATTGGCTCTGCCCTTAACTGGACCGGGAGTACCGAAAAGGATATCACTGATGTCGGTTCCCAGCATGGAGCCACCCCAGCCATCCGCTAGAGCGCATCTCATGGCATGATTCATGATGTGCTCGGCATCCTGATCGACACCGGCGGTCGTGCGATGCATAACCTCGACTACTTCCCTGTCAATTCCGCGCGGTACGATACCAAGGTTACGCCATATCTCTTGCCTTTTCTGTGGAGCCCTGGTTACGTAGCTCAATTCTTTTCTAGTGCTGCTGAAGTTATCCAGCGCAACTAGAGCCACGTCCTTACCGATTTCGTTTACTTCACGGCCTTCAGTCTCAACGTCAAGCATTTTGGCTACTGCCATCAACTTGGCTGTATCCTTTATCTTGTAATCAGGTGCATGTCCCTCACAAGCAGCAAGCAAAGTCAAAGCCATATCTCGCCCATGATCTGAATGCGCAGCTCCACCGGATGCGACATCGCGAGCATAATTCCTGGCAGCTACAGTAGCCCTGGTGGCACCGCAAAGGCCAACTTCAGTTTTACCGGTTAAGCGGCATGGACCCATAAAACAGCTTTTACAACAAGCTGCAGTACTACCGATTGGGCACGCTTTTGTTGCTGCAGCTCGATCGAATACGGTGTTAATTCCATCGGCAGCGGCTTTTTCAAGCAGTTCTATAGTTGTCGGGTCAATAGACTGTGCTGAAATGTCTATTTTCTTCTCGTCAGACATGGTTCCTCCCTACAGTGCTTAATTATAATTGGCCGAAACTGGACCATCTTATATGCTATCATACCTTGTTTCTACTGTAAAGAATTCAATGTCTTTTCTTTACAGTGTCTGCTATGGTATTGTATGCTAGATTTTAAGTTAAAGCGAGTAATTTGAATGCTATATCAGGCACCACGTGGCACCACAGATATTGTACCGCAAGATCAACCCTGCTGGCGATATATCAAGAACGCGATCGCTAATATTTGTATGATCTATGGTTACCAGCGTATCGATACTCCCGTTTTCGAAAACGCCGGGCTCTTTGTGCGGAGCATTGGTGAAGAGACAGACATAGTCGAAAAAGAGATGTATACTTTCGAGGACCGTGGTGGCGAAATGCTAACCCTGCGTCCTGAGGGGACAGCCTCGATATGCCGAGCCTACCTGGAACATGGGATGCACAACCTGACCCAACCGGTGAAACTCTACTATATCACGCAGATATTCCGCTACGAGAGACCCCAGGCAGGACGATTTCGCCAGCACTGGCAATTCGGCTTTGAGGCTATCGGTGATGCTGATCCTGCGCTCGATGCTGAAGTTATTGATATGGCCTGGTCGCTGTATTCCCAAATTGGTTTGCAGGATCTGGTTTTGAAGTTGAATAGTATAGGCTGCAAAAACTGTCGTCCTCAATATCTGGCGGTGTTAAAGGATTACTACGCAGAGAAAAGCGACCACCTTTGTACTGACTGCAAACGTAGGGCTGAGAGAAATACACTTCGTTTGTTGGACTGCAAAAACGAATCGTGCATACCCCTGGCGAAACAAGCACCGAAAAGCTTCGATCATCTCTGCGCGGAATGCGGAGAGCATTTCGAGCTACTCAAAAAGTACCTGACCATTCTCGGTTTAGGCTTCGATGTTGACCATCGATTGGTTCGAGGCCTCGATTACTACACCAAAACGGTATTTGAAATTCAGCCTCCTGGCGCTAGAGGGGCTCAGAGCACCATCGGAGGCGGTGGCCGATATGACGACCTTATCGAAGATATCGGTGGCAAGCGAACCCCTGCGGTTGGATTTGCCACTGGTTTCGAGCGTATAATCCTCAATCTCAAGCATCAGAATGTACCCCTCCCTGATTTTTCTACTCCCACTATTTTCGTCGCTTTTCTTGGGCAAGAAGCTAAAGACCAGGCGATGGAATATGTTGCCCGGATGCATCGAGAGGGGATGGGAGCGTTACTTGCTTCAGGAAACAGGAGTTTGAAGGCTCAGATGAGACAATCCAATGCTGTAGGCGCAAACCACACGATTATAATTGGCGAGGATGAGCTTAAGGACGGCGTGGTCATGATGCGCGATATGTCGGGAGGTGAACAGCAGCGATTGGCCTTTGATGAGGTCCTGAGTCTACTGAGGGGGTGAAAACATGTTCACGGTTGGCATCTTGACTATCAGTGATAAGGGATCAAAGGGCGAACGCGAGGACGAAAGCGGTTCGGTCATCAGGAAAATGATTACCGGATTAGATTTCGAGGTCACTCACTATGACGTGGTTCCTGATGAAAAAGGTGAGATATCCGGCAAAATGATCGAGTGGGCCGATACTGCCAAGATCGACCTGATACTGACTACCGGTGGTACAGGGCTCAGTCCACGCGATGTAACCCCCGAAGCGACCTTGTCAGTAATAGATAGACTTGCTCCTGGCTTCTCCGAGGCCATGCGTGCCGAAAGCATCCGAAAAACACCACGGGGCATGCTCAGCAGGGGAGTATCCGGCACTCTGGGGAAAACCCTGATCATCAATCTTCCCGGCAGCCCAAAAGCAGTTCGCGAGTGTCTCGCAGCTATCCTTCCTGCCCTGACTCACGGGATGGAAATGCTCAGTGGTAGAAGTTCCGAGTGTGCTGCCAAGGATATCTGATCATTATTGACGATCAAAACAGGGTATTGTTTGCCACGAAAAAACCGCTCTCTCCAAAGAGCGGTTTTTTAAAATTCAGCCTTATTTATAACGGCTATTAGCTTTTAGCACGCGCGGCGGCGAGCTTTCTGACTAACTGTGATTTACGGCGAGCGGTGTTGTTAGGATGCAATATCCTTTTCTGTGCAGTTCTATCGAGGACGCTTATCGCCTGCCTAACCGCTTCCCCGGCTACGTCCAAGTCACCAGCTTCAATGAGCTTTTCAGCTTTACCAACATAAGTCCTGTACTGACTCCGAAGCGACTTGTTATGAAGGTTTCTCTTTTGGTTTACCCGGATTCTTTCCTTTGCTGATCTACTATGTGCCAAGTAATTAGCCTCCTAAAGACGCTATATATGTTACATGAGCAATTAAGATTTGTCCAGTTTTTTGTTTTAGTTCGAGATTTATCAATGTGATTCCCTAGCCATGGACAAAAAGCAAAAGGTTAGAATGAAGGTACCGGTAGTGAGTGAAGCATCGGCGATGCTGAAAGTTGTCCAGTGAAAATCTCCCCATAATTGAACATCAACGAAGTCGGTAATCTCTCCAAATCTAACCCTGTCGATCAAATTGCCCATAGCTCCACCAAGCACTAATCCCAATCCAACTCGCATAAATCTGCCTGATGAAGGCAAATAAAAAAACATTCAGCCAGATTATCACGACGAAAACACTACCGCTATTACTGGAATAGGAGAATCGGAATCTTCCTTCCTCCGGAATTGATTCGCCTAAATACATATTTGCCCCTATCAGGGCTTCGGAAACCTGATCTGCGATCAATATAGCGGTTACTGTTAAGAACAGTATTAAATTGTGCTGTCAGTTGATCTTAAGAGTGTTTGCCATGTTTATTCCCAGCGAAACGAGCGGAGGCTCGGCCCCATCGACATGCAATATAATGATAGGCAGAACTCCACTGACTTTACTCACGTGGCCGTATAAGTAGAATCGGCAGATGCGACTCTCGAAGGACATGGTCCGCCACGCTGCCTGAAACTACACGCTTGAGGCCACTGCGTCCATGTGTCGCCAGGGCTATGAGATCAACCTTGTTCGCACTTGCATGATCTACTATAGCTGGGCCGGGCAATGGATCAAATATAGCAACATGTTCCACGCCCAGTCCCGCATCTTCCATATGCTGCGCTATCCTGGAAAGGTAGGCATTTGCTTCTTCTGATTCGGTCTCAATCTTCTCAACCGATACTTGTGACGACATTGTCAATGGATCACCAGTTGGAGTCACCGATGCTGTGATAGCGGATGTATCTGTGATCACTTGCAACAGAATGACCTTACTGTTAAATCGTTTGGCTTGTTCGGTGGCATAGGGAAGAATCTGCTCAGCCAGGTGAGATCCGTCTAGGCATACTAGTATATTTTTGAACATATCAACCTCCTGTCAAATATAGAACCGTTCAATATAAAAGACCTTCTATTCGGTAGAGTGTCAATATACTACATAACCGTCACCAACAAGTCAAGCCGCCGCAATGTTTCCGTGAAAAATAGGCAGTGCATAATAGAATATGGACATGACAAATACCGCGCTAATCGTGCTGTGTTGGGAATTATAGGGGCAAGGGATGGCGAACTCCCGAATTGCGCGGCAGCCAGTAAAACACCGTGAGACGATTGGAATTTGGATCAAGTATGTTGAAACAGATGGTCTGTTAAACTTTCTGGATAAATATCAGCAGGCCAAGAAAGGGGAAAGGAAACGGCGACAGGTGGCCCCGGCAGTGAAGAGGTTGGTTTTGGGTATCAGAGAGCGGGAGTACGATTGTTGCGGTCATAATATCCAGTATTCCCTGAATCTCGATCATGGCATTCATCTATCGGCGCCCAATATCTACGAGATTCTTGCCGAGAGGTATATCCTTCGTTCCAAGTGGAAGAAGAACAAAGCGAGGGGCAAAGTACCTAAAGCCACAAGACCCCGGGAGGTAATCCAGATGGACACCGTGGATTTTGGTGATCTTTATGCCTTTACAGCTATTGATATATTCACAAGAGGAGCCGATGTTTTCATGGCACCCAATCTGACTGCCAAGACTGGTTATCAGTTTCTGTCCCGAACCATGACAAGGCGATTTGATGGACATGTTGACCTGGTACAAACCGATGGTGGCCCGGAATTCGAAGCAGAGTTCAAGAAGAACGTACATCTTTATCTGCGATCGCTATCGGGTTTCCAGACCTTATCGGAAGAACGAACAATCTTACATTGAGAGCTTCAACCGGACACTGAGGAAAAAGTGTCTGCGATAGCGGAAATATGGATACCATGAATTATCTGAGTATATCGAGTTGGTAGAATCGTTCCTGATCAGGTATCATTCTCATCGACCCCATATGGGCCTTATGATGAGGCCACCTTTACTCAATTTCAAGGGAGGTTGACTGTCGGTTTTTTACGGAGAATCTAGCGGTAGCAAACTCTAGGGTCAGGAAGCTACCTTTTAACCGCAAAGGTCAGGGTATTTCCATCAACCTTGTGTTCTTCAACATAGGCACCATCAGGAGGTTTCCCTTCAACAAGCTCTCGCGCTAAGGTCTCCTGCTTGATGTAATCGGCGAATTTTGCCATCACCTGCGAGGTGGCCCCATCACCTTGATAGTATGTTTCGATATAATCAGCGATATCGTAACCAGCAGAGCGCCGCATATTCTGCAATCGATGGATAATCTCCCGAACCAAGCCTTCTTCCAAGAGTTCTGGGGATATCTCAGTACTCACTCCAACAACATATCCGCCTTCTTCAGCAACGGCATAATTGGTTTTGGGAATAGTCGAAACAAGAACTTCATCCGGTAAAAGACTGAACTCTCCAACTTGAAGATCGTTGCCCACTCCAACACTGGCAGCTACTTCCTGGGCATCTAATTCATTTAGGGCCGATTTTATCTTGCCAAGGTCTTTTCCATACTTGGGCCCAAGCAAAGTGAGGTTAGGTTTGATTTCATAATCCACCAGTTGCCCAGCATCCGTTGTGGCAATCATAGTTTTAACATTCAACTCGTCCAGCACTTGGTGTTGCAGTTCTTTGAGGCCGTCTATCTCAGAATTGTCTCTTACCTTGACTACTACCTTAGCCAATGGTTGGCGCACCTTAATTTGAGCTTTGCTGCGAGCGGAACGGCCCAATCCAGTAACCTTGATCACAGTCTTTGTATCATTGGATAAGCGTTCATCGATACTGGTTGGATCAGAAACGGGAAAATCTGCAAGATGCACACTCTGAGGAGCGCCCGGATAACTGGAACATACCAAATTCTGGTAGATTTCTTCCGCAACAAACGGAGTAATAGGAGCAAGAAGCTTGGACAGAGTAGTCAAGCATTCATAAAGTGTTGCGTAAGCTGAAAGCTTATCAGCATCGTTTTCGCTTCTCCAGAAACGACGGCGGCTTCTCCTGATATACCAGTTGGAAAGGTCATCCACGAAACCTTCGATTTTCCTTCCGGCACCGGTAACATCGTAGTTATCCAAAGCTTTGGTAACTGAATCGATAAGTTGATTCAACTCTGATAATATCCATCGATCCAGTTCGGGACGATTCTCCACTCCCTCGGCCTCTCGTGGATCATATTTATCGATATTGGCATAGGTAACGAAAAAGGAATATGTATTCCAGAGTGTTAAAAGGAATCGTCGAACGACTTCCAAAATGGAATCGGTCGAAAAGCGACGCACGTTGCCCGGTGGAGATGATGTAACCAAATACCAGCGTAACGCATCGGCCCCATATTGATTGATCACCTGCCAAGGCTCTACTACGTTACCCTTCGACTTGCTCATCTTTTCGCCTTCGGCATCGAGGATGTGGCCCAGGCAAATCACATTTTTAAAACACGGCTGATCGAAAAGGATCATCGAGAGAGCGTGCAGGCTATAGAACCACCCTCGGGTCTGGTCCACCGCTTCACAGATATAATCCGCCGGAAAGCGGCCATCGGAAAGAAGGGTGCTGTTTTCAAATGGATAATGCGATTGCGCAAAAGGCATAGCACCGGAATCGAACCAGCAGTCAATTACTTCCGGCACTCGATGCATAGTTTCGCCGCACTTACATGTGAAGGTAATATCATCCATGTAAGGGCGATGGAAATCCGGATCATCGGTGATGCCGATGACACCCGGTTTGCCCTTTAATTCCTCAAATCCACCGATACAGTCAAGCTCGCCGCACGCCTCACAACGCCATACTGGAAGTGGTGTTCCCCAATACCGTTCCCGCGAGAAGGCCCAATCGACATTATTCTGCAACCAATCGCCAAAACGTCCATGTTTGATATGCTCCGGATACCAGTTCAACTGCTCGTTGCCCTCGATAAGAGCTTCCTTTTTGGCAGTGGTTTTGATATACCAGGACGGCTTGGCATAGTAGAGCAAAGGCGTACTGCAACGCCAGCAGAAAGGATATGTGTGCTTGATGATCCCTTGATGGTGCAGGAGCCCGCGAGATTTCAAATCGTCCAGAATGAAAAGATCGGCATCTTTCACGAACTTCCCTTCCCATGGCTTGCCGGATAGCATCATATTGCCAGCTAAATCAACAGTATGAATGATGGGAAGACCTTCCGCCTGCCCGAGGTCATAGTCTTCCTGTCCATAAGCCGGAGCAGTGTGAACAATGCCGGTACCATCTTCCATGGAAACAAAATCAGCCAGGACCACGCGATTAAACGCGTGCAATTCGCCACCGCCAACCACAAATTCTGGTTTCGGTTCGAAAAGACGCTCGTACTCCACACCAGCCAAGTCTTCGCCGGAAAATTCGGCCAGAATTTCCCAACTATCGGTACCCAGTACCTGCTCCAAGAGCGCTTTGGCAAAGATGAGTTGTTCAGCATCCCCGTCAGGCGAAACTGCCTTCACCAGTACATATATCTCTTCGGGATTAACTGCCAGAGCTACATTGGCTGTGAGTGTCCACGGGGTAGTGGTCCAAGCTAACAGGAAAGTCGGTAAATCAGAATCAGGGTCAAAGCTCAACTGAGAGGTAATTCGAAAGCGAATAAATATCGAAGGGTCCGGCGTATCGTCTTTATACCCTAGAGCAACCTCATGTGAGCTTAGAGACGTCCCACAACGAGGGCAATGCGGAGTAACACGATATCCCTGATAAACGAAATCTCTATCCCAAAGTTGTTTGATTAACCCCCAGCAGGACTCGATATAGCTGTTATTGTACGTAATATAGGGATGCTCCAGATCAACCCAAAAGCCAATTCGTTCGGTTAACTTATTCCATTCACCGATGTTCTTGGAAACACTCTCACGGCATTTTTGATTGAATTTTCCTATGCCATAAGACTCAATTTCCGTCTTCGAGGAGAACCCCAGCTTTTGCTCAATCCCCAGTTCCACTGGCAATCCATGAGTATCCCATCCCGCGATGCGTGGTGTTTGATAACCTTTCATCGCTTTGTAGCGGGGAAAGACATCTTTGAATACACGGGAGAGCACATGATGAATACCCGGGGCAGCATTCACAGTAGGAGGACCTTCATAAAGAAGATACAGGGGTGCGTCCTGACGTTGGTCTACGCTTTTCTGAAAAATACGCTGATCCTGCCAGAACTTGAGGGTCTGTTCTTCGAGCGCGGGGAAATTCGGTTTACTGTCTATCGGGCGGAACATTAGAGCACTTTATTGCATTTAGTTTCATTTATTGAGCGAGATAACTACCTTGCGACGATCGCCAGTGCCAACACTTCCTGTAGATATCTCTCTGCTATCTCGCAGGGTTATATGCACTGCTCTCCGTTCCCAAGCCAGCATGGGTTCCAGCATGACGGAGCGGCCATTGGATTTCACCGTATCGGCTACCCTTAAAGCCATATTCTGGAGTTCATCCTGACGTCGTTTCCTGTAGCCTGCAACATCGACTATCACCCGTACACCACTTTGGTGCTTCCTGCTCGCTACAAAATTTACCATATACTGCAAAGCCGATAAACTTTGACCACGACGCCCAATCAGGATTCCCGGGTCGTCACCGTCAATATCCAGAGTTAAGGGGGATTCACTATCCTCTGGTTGCCTTACCTCAACAGTGGCAGATACCTGCATGAGAGATAATAGCTGTTCCACAACCTCTTTGGCAGTATTATCAGGTAAACCGGACTCTGTGTCCGAACCAACCCCTCTGGTACTGTCCAAAGTTCCCCGTTTACCGGTAGGTGTCAATGGAATAACTTTCACCAAAGCTTCTTCTCCACCCCACCCAAGGATACCGCGTTTCCCTTCCTGCAATACTTCTATTTCAACCTCGGAGCGATCTAGCCCCATTTCATTCAATGCAAGTTCAACGGCCTCTTCTACGGTTTTTGCGCTTACTTCTCGAGCTTCCATCTCCAATACCTTTACCTTTCTCGATATCTACATTACTTTTCTTAGCTGCGGATTTGATTTCTTTAGCGGTTTGATCTTCTGGGAGAGCCCCTCCACCAGCCGGTGCTGCAAAAAGACTCCTACGCTTAAACACGGTTTCTATCCCACCCCAATTACCCGTGATGAAACGTTGCACCACCATTCGGAATAGGTTCATTACGACAATATAAAGAGGCAACCCACTGGGGAAATTTAAAAAGATAAAACCGAACATCAATGGCATCATCCATTGCATCATCTGCTGCATCTGCTGCTGTTTGGGATCTGTAGAAGGGGAAGTAGACATCTTCTGGGAGATCCACATTGTACCCATTACCAGAAGCACCATTATGAAATTGGGTTCGGCCAGGTTAAGTCCCAGGAAATGCGCATTCGGTGGAACACCCCCCTGAACAAAAGACCATGAGTAAAGTGAATCCGATAACCCAAGAAGACGCTCGGGAGTTGTGGGTAAAGCCTTCATGATGGACTGATAAAGAGCAATCCAGATAGGCATTTGAATCAGCAAGGGCAGGGCGCAACCCACCGGATTGATACCGGATTCTTTGTAAAGCTTCATCGTCTCCTGCTGAAGCTTCTGTTTATCCTTGGCGTATTTCTTCTGTATTTCCTTCATCTTCGGCTGAAGCGTCTGCATCTGCTTCATAGACCGGGTTTGCTTTATCGTCAGAGGAAGAATGATAATGTTGACGATAATGGTGACAGCTACAATGGCCAAACCAAAGCTGCCTCCAAACGCGTTGGAGCAGGCAACCAGAAAGTTGACTACCGGTTCAAGAAGGACTACGTTCCAAAGTTCGATCAAATATTTTTTCCTTGTTACTTATCTAGTGAAAGCGGTGCCCATGTTTCCTTTTGTCCAGTTGTTGCATCCATAGCGTACAGATTGTTATCACGATCAAGAAGATAGACGATATTCCCCTCAACCCAAGGATCGGCTAGAATATCATGCTCCAAAAGGAGAGGTCCCCATTTTTCCATACCGCTTTCAGGATCCAACCCATAGACTCTGTCATCTTTCGATCCCACCACTAGCACTCCCTCAACAATGACCGGAGCAGACCTGATTTGTTCACCGCTGGTGGTCACTTTCACCCATCTACCGTTCCCTGTCTCGGCATCAATTGCGTGAATGCTGCCATCCAAGGAGGAAACGTAGACGGTTCCATCGCTCCAAACCGCTGTATTCCAGAACCAATCATTTGCCTTATAGGCTTCGTCCCAAATCGATTCGCCGGTAGCGGCATCCAGCGCATAGAATTTTTTATCGAATGTGCCGATATAGAGAACTCCATCTTCGATCAGTGGGGTTGAGTTAACGGGCACACCGAAATTCCTGGGCTCATCCCAGGCAAGCTCTCCCGTTTGAAGATCAACAGCATACAATTTGTGATCGAGACTGCCGAAATAGACGATGTTATTAACGACAACAGGATTTGACCAGATTTCACCCCCTACATCGAAGGGTTCATCCCATATCTGTTTATAGCCATCAGCGATATCAAAGGCATAGACCTTATCTCCTGATGCCACTATAAGAACATTTTCAGAAACAGCAGGGCCACCAACGATGGGACCATCGGTGATTTCCTTCCATTTTGTCGCTCCCGTGACTGCATCCAGGGCATAAATATCACCATCATATGAACCAATGTAAACTACGCCATCAGCAACTTTGGGAGTGCCATAAAGGACCAAGTCCGGCGCAGACGATCCTGTACAGCCAAACAACGAACCCCCGCTTGACTTCTCCTCAGGGATAAATGTCCACTTCGGAGGATCAAGAGGATCAAGAGGATCAAGAGCTGATAACTCACCCTCTCTGGACCATACAAAAAGGATGTCTTTGTATTCATCATCTTCGTCTGGAACAGAGGCTATCGTGGGGCCAGCCCAACCACCAGGATCGAACCCACCACCAGGAACACATCCTGTGAGGAGCAAACCACAGAGGAGGATTGCAAGTGAGAACTTGACTATCAGATTATATCGAAAACCTAGCATCTATTCTTATTCTGGAACAGCACACATTGTGCTGACTAGTTCAAATTTATTTAGGGTACCGGATCGAACCCACCTTTGGCAAATGGATGGCAACGCATGATCCGCCAGCTTGTCAGCCATCCGCCTTTCAAAAACCCATGCTTACTTATTGCTTCATATCCATACTGGGAGCAAGTAGGCTGATAGCGGCAGGATGACGGGGTCAAGGGGGATATGGCTTTCTGATAAAACCAGATTAGCCCCAAAGCAAGTGTCTTCATCTACCCACTTCCCAGCAACCTGGCCCGCTTCATCAGTCTTATAAACGCGGGCTCCACATCCCGATAACTAGCTCCGACAACCCCTTTGCGAGTAATAACCACTACATCCCACCCCGGCACCATTGAATTCAACCTCACCGCTTCCCGAAGGAGTCGTTTTGCCCTGTTTCGTACAACTGCATTGCCAATTTTCTTACTGGCAACAATGCCGAACCGACTAACTTCCAAGCCGTTAGGCATCGCCTTAACGACCATCAAATCATCCGCCCAGAATTTGCCCTCTTTAAACACTACGGCAAACTGCGAACCCTTGGTTAGCCGTTCCTCCTTCCCCATCCCCACCGTAAACGTCCTTTATCAGTTACACAGTCAAACGGTGGCGTCCTTTGAGGCGCCTTCGAGCCAGCACGGTCCGTCCTCCCCGAGTACTCATCCGAGCTATAAAGCCATGTTTGCGTTTTCTAGGTATTCTTTTTGGTTGAAAAGTTCTCTTCGGCATTTCTATAATCCCTTGGACACGTAGGGTATTATACCCTCATATCGTTTATCTGGCAAGGAGCTAGCAAGCTGGTTCAAGGACCACTATCTTCGGCGCTTCAGGCAGGTCTGCATTCTTGAATTCCTGCTCACTGACACCGGATATCTCTACATCTGATTTACCCTGAATGAATTCATCAACTTTTGCAATGGGAAAACCGCACTTACTATTACTCACATGCATAGGTATTATGACTTTTGGCATTATTTGATTGCACACTAGTGATGCTTCCTGCGCATCTATGGTAAAGAAACCGCCAACTGGTATCAGCAAAACATTCACCTGACCTATCTCGGCAACCTGCTGGTTCGAGAGTACATGGCCCAAGTCTCCGAGATGGCAAACCCTAACTCCATCAACTGCAAAGCAAAACATGGTGTTGTCACCCCGTTCTTTACCACTCGATTGGTCATGGTAGCTGGCAATACCGTTGAACTCGATTCCCTTAGCCGTCGAGCTACCTGCACGGGCAATCTCCTGCGGATTCCCTCCGACCTTTCCACCAACATGATCGCCATGTTGGTGGCTAACTAGCACAACATCGGCCGATTCACTGATAGGTGCATAATTCAAGCCATCGTATTTTCCGTATGGATCAGTGATTATCTTCGTGCCATCTTCAGCTGTGATGAGAAAAGACGCATGTCCCAACCATTTGATCTTCATTCCTCAATCTCCTTAAGATTATCCAGCTTCACTGTACTCAGTATCTTCAGGTTCGTCTGCCTGCGTTTGGGTACCATTTCCTTCCGTTTCAACCTGTAACTCAGGAGGGATTGCGCTTTCGGCAGGTTTATCAAGCAATGCAATAGAAGATACTATGTCTCCCTTGACAAGTCTTATCGTTCTCACACCCTGGGTACTTCTGCCCAGTTTTGATATCCCCTTCAACGGCATACGGATGATAGTCCCATTGCTGGTAGTTACCATCAGCTGCTGAGAGAGATCAACAATAACAGCATCCGCCACATGTCCGGTTTTTTCATTTACAAGATGGGCTCGAAGTCCTCCGCCACCTCGTATCTGCTGTCGGTATTCTTCCAATGCAGTGCGCTTTCCATATCCATTTTCAGTAACCGTTAACAGGAAGGCTTTAGGGCGAGGTATCCCCATTACCACTACAAAATCACCCTTCTGAAGTCTGATGCCGCGCACCCCACCGCTTGTTCGTGAAGCAGTGCGCAGCTTGTCTACCGAGAACCTGATAGACTGACCATTAGAAGTAATCAGGATTGCATCATCCTCGGCGGTAGCTGCCTGAACCGAAATTAATTCATCACTTTTCTCGATATCCATGGCAATGATGCCAGTACTCCGAATCGCTGCAAACCGCTTCAACTCCGATTTTTTAACTTCTCCCATTTTGCTGGCCATGACAATGTATCCGTCAGGAGGGAAATCAGAAGCAGACATAACTGCAGTTATCCGCTCCTCCGTTTCAATTGGAATGAGATTGATAATAGGGATTCCTTTTGCCTGCCGAGTGATTTCTGCAGGAATCCGGAAGCACTTCAATTTGAAAACACGGCCACGATTAGTAAAGAATAGCAGTGTATCGTGGGTATCGGTAATGAGCAGACGCTGAACATCATCTGTTTCTCTGATCTTCATCCCGGTGACCCCTTTGCCACCACGATGCTGGGTTCTATAGGTCTCGATGGGGAGCCTCTTAATGTGCCCTCTGGTACTAAGCGTAACTACTACGTGTTGATGTGGTATCAAGTCCTCAGCCGTGAACGCGCCGATCTCCTCCTGATTGAGTTCCGTACGGCGTTCGTCACCATACTGTTCCTTGACCTGGAGCACCCCTTCTTTAATAAGGAAATCGATTTTCCTGGGATTGGCAAGGAGATCCTCTAAATAAGCTATAGTTCGCAGTAGTTCGGCATATTCATCTTCGATCTTCTGGCGCTCCAGAGCAGCCAGGCGGCGTAGTTGCATATCGAGTATTGCCTGGACTTGTGGTTGAGAAAGTGTGAAATTCTCCATAAGCGCATTCCTGGCATCTTCGACATTCTTTGACCCGCGGATAATCGCAATAACTTCATCGAGATTATCCAAGGCAATTTTGAGACCTTCCAGAATATGAGACCGCTCCTGAGCTTTGCGCAGATCGAACCGTGACCGGCGGGTGATGATTTCATGACGGAACTTGATATATTGCCGTAGTGCCGTCCTAAGATTTATAACTCTCGGCTGCCCATCGATAAGAGCCAGCATATTGACAAAGAAAGACGACTGCATAGCAGTATTCTTATAGAGATTGTTTAACACCTGATCAGGCTGGGCGTCCCTTCTCAACTCAAGTACAACCCGTACTCCTTCTCGACCCGATTCGTCACGTACCTCGGTGACCCCATCGATCCTCTTGTTCTTCATCAGCTCTGCTATTTTAGATACCAGAGTCGCTTTGTTCGTTTGATAAGTAAGTTCGGTAACTACTATCTGATATTTTTTCTTGCCTGCTTCCTCAATATGGCTCTTGGCCCTCATGACGATTTTGCCCCGCCCTGTGGTATAGGCATGTTCAATCCCTTCCCTGCCCAGAATCTCTCCACCAGTAGGGAAATCGGGGCCTGGAACCAGCGGCAACAGTTCTGCAACAGAGGCATCGGGATTGTCAATAAGATAAGCAACGCCGTCACAGAGTTCCCCGAGGTTGTGCGGCGGGATATTAGTGGCCATTCCTACAGCGATCCCTGCAGCACCATTTAGAAGCAAATTGGGCAATTTGGCGGGAAGGGCTGTCGGCTCGGAAAGTGAATCATCAAAGTTGGGAGCAAAGTCTACCGTATCTTTTTCAATATCTGTCAGCATTTCGCCGGCAAGCCGGGTCATGCGAGCTTCTGTATAACGCATAGCTGCCGCAGGGTCATTATCCATGCTGCCAAAGTTACCTTGACCATCGACAAGAGGGTATCTCATGGAAAAGTCTTGCGCCATACGAACCATGGCCTCGTATATGGCGGAATCGCCGTGAGGGTGATACTTACCCATGACTTCACCAACAATACGTGCGCTCTTCTTGTACGATTGGTTGTAAGAAACCCCGAGGTCATTCATTCCATAGAGAATTCTTCTTTGCACCGGTTTCAGGCCATCGCGAGCATCCGGGAGCGCTCGTGAGACGATTACGCTCATGGCGTAATCCAGATAGGCACTCCTTACTTCATCTTCGATACTGACCGGTTTTACAATTCCGATGTCCATTATCCCTCTCCACTTCTTGGCAACTTCTGATATCGAGTGTATCCAATGCTGATTGAAAGGTCAAGCAAGGGTAAGCAGCACTAAAAAATACTGGCCTATTCAAAAATATTTATCCCAAACTGAAAGAAATTCGCATGAACCATTATGGATTATCGCTCATATCATTGTCATCATCATCGGTATCGCTCATCGCCTGGCAAAGCGCCTCAACCAGTTGCGGATCGAACTGGCTTCCCGCAGCCTTGCGCAGCTCCTTGATGGCCACATCATGAGATACCTTCGTCCGATACGGTCGTCTCGTTCTCATGGTCTCATACGCATCAGCGATGCTGATGATCCGTGCACCCAGAGGTATTTTTTTGCGTACTAATCCAGTCGGATACCCGCTACCATCATACCATTCATGATGATGCAGGATCATGGGAACCAGCGCCTTCAGTTCTCCGATATGGCCCACGATCTTCGCCCCTTCAGCAGAATGACGCTGAACCACTTTCCATTCCTCAGGTGTTAGTTTTTCCGCCTTGCCCAGAATCGAATCAGGGACACCAACCTTGCCGATATCATGTAGAAGCGAGGCCGATTGAAGATTCAGCAAATCCCTTTCGGACACTCCTATATGCTGTCCGATTCCAACTGCGATGGCCGCCACTCTGGTTGAGTGACCATATGTATATGGGTCTTTAGCGTCCACCATGGCCGCCAGGGCATAAACCTGTTCTCCCATGGCAACTCCCGGCACCTCTGGGGTATATGCATCCAGCTCGCAGGCCAACACACAGGGGGATCCACCCTGCCTCTTGCATTGATAGAGAGCGGCATCAGCCAGAAACACCAGACCATCAGTTGTCTCCGCATCGTCTGGAAACTGAGCAATTCCTATACTGAACAATAGAGGAACTTGCGAAGCAGAAAACTCGGCTCCGGTTACTCGTAGCCACTTCAACCTGACACGATCCATGACCTGTCTGGCCTTTTCAGCTTTGGTTGAAGGTAGCGTTATCACAAACTCATCACCTCCAAACCGAAAAGCCGTATCGCTTTTCCTCAAGGTTGTCTGAACCGTTTGTGCGAATTCCTTTAGTACTGCATCACCATTGGTATGGCCAAACCTGTCATTATACTCTTTGAATCCATCCAGATCTATCATTACCAAAGATAGAACATTACCATACCGCTGCATACGGCTTATATCACGCTCAAGCACATCATAGAAATGGCGGCGGTTATACAGTCCTGTAACCTCATCAGTTATGGATAGCTCGCTTGTTCGCTCCAGCAGTTGAGCCTTTTCAATGGCCCCACCCACATCACCTCCGATGGTTTCCAATAACCGGATATCCTCTTCGTTGAAATCCTTCTGCTCTGTACTACAGGCACCCAACACTCCAATCACTCTATTCTGTGACTTGAGGGGCAAATTTATCATGGTCTGGATATTGATCCCCTGCAGAGCTTCCTTGTGACCAGGAGCAACTCGTTCATCTCCACTGAAGTCAGTAACAGTGATCACTTTCCCAGTCAATGTAGCGTCGCCAACAATACCCGTATCCAACAGAACCTCGCCAAACAGGTTGATCAGTTCCTCATCAGAACCATTATGAGCGACCATTACCATCTTTTTAGCGTTTTCGTCAATAAGATATATTGCGCCGAGTTGCATTTGAGTAGCCTCAAGTGTGCTGTTGAGCGCTGTTCGCAAAACCTCCGCCACTGTCCCGGCCTTTGCCAGGGATTGAGCCATGGTATTCAAAAGGTACAATTCCCGGCTCCGCTGCTGAAGCGCCTTCTCCACACGCTTACTGACCAATGCATTAGCCAGAATTTCCCCTACCATCTTCAGCAAAGCCACACTATCTTCCGGCCATGGCATCTCGGCCTTCACCGAATCGAATCCCAGGAATCCCAGCAACGACCCGCCGTATGCCATGGGAACAACCACAAGCGACTGTATACCATGAGATTCAAAGGCCTCTTTTTCTACCGAGGCCTCAGGAGGAAGATCCGCCACGCACGGAATATAGATATTTTCCCGTTGGTTCACCTTACCAATTAGCCATTTTGGTTCAGAGGCAGGCATTTCTTGCAGTTTTCCGGTTTGAGATTCAATTCCTTTGGCACACCATTCATGGGTATTGGATATCGTTGTTCCGTCTTCAGAAAACAGGAAAACATAACTGCGATCAACCCCAACGAATTCTCCCACCGACTGCAAGGCTCTATTTATCTCTCGATCAATGTCTTCAGGCGCGAGGCTAATGCAGCTTGCGGAAATGGCGGTCACCAACTTCTCGAATTCGATCCGATATTTCAAAGTTTCTTCCATCTGCTTGCGTTCGGTGATATCCTGAACTGTGCCCACCACTATTTTTGGCTTGCCATCACTATCAGCGTGTTTGACCTCCGTTTCAGTTGCCGCAATCCACCGGAGTGTACCGTCTGGTCGCACGATCCGGTATACCATCGGGTCACTAGAAAGCCCTGTGGTGATTTTATCCATTTCCCTCATTACAAGTTCTTTATCTTCAGGATATATACTTGTTCTAAGCACATCCGAGATACTTACGAATTGACTATCCTCTACACCATATATGCGGTACATTTCTTCCGACATCCGCATGGACCCATCAACCAAATCCCATTTCCAGCTACCCACTTGCGCCAATTGCTGGGCCTTTTTGAGCCAGGCTTCGCTCTCCTTTAGCTCAGCCTCAATTTTCTTGCGTTCTGTAATATCCCTGGCGATTATTAGGTTGGCTATTCCCCCATCATATGGGATATCCCCAACACTGATCTCCACTTCTACTCGGCTGCCATCTTTGTGCTGCAATGCTGTTTCATATATCTGGGGGACATCATCACCAGCTAAACGCCGATTATATCTGTCCGTACCGTTCGGGACCTCATCAGGATAAACATAGTCAGTTATCGATGTACCACAAACCTCTTGCGGAGTGTAACCAATCACATCAAATACACGTAGATTCACATATTTGACCAGTCCATCCTGAATAATGCATATTCCGTCATTTGCTCTTTCCACCAAATCTCGGTATTTCGCCTCACTCTCCCGCAATGCCTCTTGTACTTGCTTGCGCTCGGTGATTTCAGCGTGAATCCCAATAAGCCCGATGATTTCTCCAGCATCATCTTTGACAGCATCAGCACGTAAGAACACGGGGAATCTGCGCCCACTTTTAGATACCATTTCGGTCTCACCACTCCATGACCTACCCAACATAATGGTGTCAAAGACCTCGCGCGCAACTTCCTGATCGGCGTATACCACAGGGCCACCACCTTTGGCAGCAAGCTCCTCCGCCGTATATCCGAACAGATCCGTAAAAGCTTTGTTCTGGTAAAAATGCTTGCGCTGGGGGTCTGACATCCCGATGGCTTCATTTGAACTTTCAATCACTTTCCTTATGAGATGCAGATCACCCTCAACTCGTTTACGATCGGTGATATCCCTGACTATTATCAGATCAGCAGGCCTGCCTCCATATTGAATTACGCCAACATTGTATTCAATCTCCAGTCTGTTGCCATCTTTATGTAGAAGTACAGATTCATATATAGAGGGAATGCTTTCGCCAGCCATCCGTCTCTTGTAACGATCCTGCACCAGAGGAAGCTCATCCGATGGAACGTAATCACTAAAAGAAGTATCGGTCATCTCTTCAACACTGTATCCCAATATCCTGGCCAAAGCGGGATTGACGTACATCAATATTGAATCTTGCACAATAGTGATACCGTCCGTAGCACGCTCGACCAGGTTGCGATGCTTTTCCTCCGATTCCCGCATTGCCTCCTCGGCTAATTTACGCTGAGTGACATTGCGCAGAAATCCCAACAGTACGGCCTCACCTTTATATTCAATAGGAATTGCGTTGATCTCCACCCACAACAACTGTCCCCTTTCATTTTTGACGGGTACCTCATGCATATAGGCTCGAAGATCTCCAGCCATAGATCGTTCTAAATCCTCCATCACACGCTGTTTTTGATTTTTGGTCATGACACTCATCACGTCTGCCAAACTGGATGAGAGGGCATCTATGATGTTTTTCCCCACATAGACTGACTCGTCAAAGCCAAGCATATCCCTGACCCTGCTATTCGCAAATATGATCTCGCTACCCTTCAACAACACAATCCCATCAGGGCTTAAATCCACAAGTGAAGAGTATTCCTGCCTGTTTCTCTCAAGCACCCCATCAGCTGGTTCGCGCTCAGTTTCCTCTACCTCCAGCGATGCTATCTTCTCACGCATTTGGGTCAACTCGTTTATGAGTTGTTCCTTGGTTTTTTCTTCGTCCTTCATATCAGGCTCCTCCGATCCACAACCTCCACCTGTTCACACTGTGCCCTGTCTCTATGCATGATTTTCCCAAAAGTTCGCATATTATACAACAACACTATATCAAATCCTAGTTGGTCAAATGTATTCCATTTACAAAATTACAGGTACTTCAGGGGATGATACAATGCAAATCGCTTTCCATCCTCATAATAGTAAAGAAACAAGGCAAGAAGAACGAGTTTATGAGTAACGCAGAATCCGACTGCAAGATGTGCGGCGAATGCTGCCAATATGAAATCCCCATAACAATTCTGGATATTCACCGGATGAGGGAATACCTCACCATACCTGCCTCAATAGTGTTCGAAGAATACATCCAAAAAGAGGTCTCCGCACGATCCGGCTTGTTCATGATAACCAAGAATACCCAGAGAGAATGTGTTTTACTCAACAGTGACAAGCAATGCTCTATGATTGTTCCGAATGCGAAACACAAGGCGCATGTGCCGTGGAAACCCCAATTACCCTGGACGATATTCAATTCATGGTTCGGAATCTTGGGATCAGTTGGCAGGTATTTTTTGGCGAGAAGATCGATCCGCTGCCGAGTACCATGACCGGTGGACTTAAATTGATAAGAGACAAACACTGCGTGTTTTACGAACCTGACAAACGTTGTACGATTATAGAGTTACGCCCGATGCACTGTCGCTTCACTCCATGTCCTAAAAGAGTACAGACCAAGGAAGTGATCACCTGCCTTTATCTAGGGTCCGGTACTGTGGAGGAGCAGTTCAGGCATCAGGTGGCGCTGGATGTGACACGCCAATACGTCAGGGAATACGGAATAAAATATGATGAATCGGCGGTTTCAAAGTCTCTACAGGTAATCGACCGCCTTGTTGAGGATCGGGTGGCTTTAGAATATTTCTGCAACAGTATTGCTCCCTTCAGGTACGTTGACGATACACTACCCTTCAAGAACCCCAATTGTTAATCCTTTTTCACCATACGCATCTGTCATCATTTCGGTCGCATATCAGACTCATGGAGTGGCCAACATTCCCACCCCATAGCCTCTTTGCTGGCTACAGATAATTACCCCCAAATAACTGAGTGTAACCCCCCACTCAAGTTGAGGGATTGCCCAGTTTCCGGCTTGAATCGCTTAATGTAGGCTAGTGACTGTAAAGGCCTCACCCTCATTTGGGAAAGGTCCGAACATTAAGAATCAGAAACTGGGGAGCCGTTGCCGGTGTTTGCGATAGCGACTCCTCAGGCTCCGAGAAAGGCAAACCGGGAGAAATCCCGGGACGCAAAGCCACGGGTCTAATGTCGATATTGGCGACGACAGCCGGGCTGCCGAAGGGCGTACTCGCAATAATCTATTTCCAGCGATACGAGCGGTAAAAAGGGATGCCTTTCTTGGCATCCCTTTTTTGTGGGCAAAATAACTTGAAACAATTATGGCTATGATGAAAACGGACCAATCGATACAGATCACATTTAGATGGAATGCTTCTTCCGAGGCATTGCTCTCCAAACAGAGGGGAGGGGCCGCTTCCCCCTCCCCTCGGGGAGAGAATCTCTGCCAAACGGATTTGGAAATATATGGAAAACACTGGGTAGACATATAAGCCCTCTTTAATGTAAAGACATTTCGATCCTATCTCAACTGGAGAATGATACGAATGGGATTCACCTATCGAAAGATATCAGAACTTAAAAAGAAACCTTCGCCTGGAGCAATAGAACTACTGGTCGTGAAGGATTCTTAGGGATAGGTAACGGAAATGGCAAAAACAAATACGCTAAGAAATCCAAAGAATCGGGAGCAAACACCGAGGTTTGATTTAAGTTCAAGCCCTCATGATCCCTCTTGGGATCTTCATGCAGAACAAGGCCTCCACACCAAAACCAAACGTTTTGAAAGGAGGATCACAAATGAATATCACAGGCAAATACAAAAGGGTGATCGAAGGGAACACAATTAGAAAAAAGCGCATTCACTAATATCACAGCTGCCCCTTTTAAAGAAATCTGACATTCAAAAATAACTGAGAGAAAAGTGAGGAGGTTAATCAAATGGGTGCCAACGCAACGGAACTAGAGCAACTAGTCGTTTTCAGTCTTGCCGGTGAATCATATGGAGTAGACATCAGCAAGGTTAGCGGTATAGAGCGAATGCAGGATATCACAAGGGTACCCAGAACCGGTGATTCTGTTGAAGGAGTTATCAACCTCAGAGGCAGGGTTATACCGGTGGTGGACCTGCGCAAAGTGTTCTATTTGCCTGTGAGTGAGGAGACTAAGGACACTCGCATTGTTGTGGTGGATATCGCAGGCCAACCCATTGGATGCCTGGTTGATGCTGTAACAGAAGTACTGCGCATCCCCGTCGATTCTGTGGAACCGCCGTCTTCGATGATCAGCTCGGCCGATTCGGGATATCTGCTGGGAATTGCCAAGTTGGAGAATCGCATGATAATTCTTCTGGACCTGGACAAGGCCTTTTCTCTCGATGGAACAATGGGAGAGGTAACGGAAATGTCTTCAATTGAGGAATTCTCGGAAACAATTGAAAAAGAATCTGCGATGGCTTAAGAGTTATTGCTAAGAAAACTATGGCAAAACCATGAGGAAGACTCTTTTCGAACATGTGCAAAAGAGATTTGATGATTCTTTAGTATTGGCACTAAATTGCGCAGATTGTTACTAGTATCTGCGCTTTAACAATGTATATCATGTTCCCCCTCCCTTGGTTTGGTTGGAGTTGAAGGGAGAGGTTTGGGTCTCCTTCTCCCACCGGGGGTTGATGGAGGGGGAACAAACAATGATTGATACTAGTTCCCAATAGAGGAACGGTAAACGAATAGAAACAAGAAATGCAAAAAATGTACATCATGGCAAATCGAGGAATGATGTCAAAGTTCATCCGCCATAAGTGGAGGTGGCTATACATGTGTAAAGGGCCGTAACACATGACAACTATCGTGCTCAAGTTCTAACCAGAAGTAAGCTAAATCTTAAACAAAAGGAGACAACAAACAATGGCCACAAAGAAGAAAGCAAAATCTCAAGAAAAAGTGGAAGCAACTATGCCTCAAGACGAGGTCGCAGATTCTTCAGCCCAATGTCAAGAGGAACTGGAAGCTGTTAAAGCAGAACTGGCTGAAGCTCAGCACAAAGCCCGGCACTTAGATGCTATCCCTATACCGGTAGTGGTTATCGACAACGATTTCAACATCACTTTCATGAATCCGGCAGGCGCCGGTGTAGCTGGTCTTACCCCTGAAGACGTCATTGGCATGAAATGCTTCGACATCTTCAAAACCGCTCATTGTAATACAGACGAGTGCCGTTGCTCTCAGGCCATGACCCAGGACGGTATATTCACCGGTGATACCGTGGCGGATCCCGAAGGTTTGAATCTGCCCATCCGATATACCGGTGCACCAGTTAAAAATGCAGAGGGTGACATCGTGGGGGCAGTGGAATTCGTACTTGATATCAGCAGGGAAGTGGAGATCGCCAACGGCGTATTGAGCCTGGTGGAGGCAGCTGCCAATGGCGAACTCGATACCCGCGCCGATATCGATCAATACGAAGGCAACTACCAGAATATCATCAAAGGCGTCAACGACCTAATGGACGTTTTCGTAGGATGTATAAATGGCTTTACTGAATACATCAGCGATATCGCTATGGGCGATATCCCCGAACTTATCACCGAAGAGTATAACGGCGATTTTAATTACATTAAAAATGGCCTGAACATGCTCATCAATTCGCTCAATGCAATCACCGGAATCGCTACGGAGATCGCGCAGGGCAACCTGACGATAACCGCAGGCAGCAGATCTGAGGGCGATAAGCTGATGGCAGCTCTCGGTATGATGATTGAAAACCTGACCCAGCTGGTAAAAGAGGTCAAGGAAAACTCAGATGCCCTGGCTGAATCCAGTGAGCAAATGGCCGTTTCTGCCCGCCAGGCCGGTGAGGCCACACAACAGGTAGCCAGTACCGCCCAAGACCTGGCCAGAGGTGCTGCCGATCAAGCTTCAACCGCACAGGAAACCGCCAAATCGATGGAAGAGATGCAAAAAGGCATCGGTACTATTACTCAGGGATCTATGGAACAGGCCGAAGGTATTGAGAAGGCAACTTCGGCAGTTGGTGAGATGTCCACTTCAATGGAACAAATGGCGGAGAATACATCAGGTGCCGCCCAGGGCTCCAAGAACGCCTCTGATGCAGCCCAAAACGGCGCCGAAAAAGCCAGGCAGACCGTTGCAGGTATGGAAAAGATCACCGCTACTGTAGATACTGCCTCCGCAAAGGTAACCGATCTTGGGGCACAATCCGAGGAAATCGGTAATATCGTGGCAGTTATCGATGACATTGCTGCGCAGACCAACCTGTTGGCACTGAATGCTGCCATCGAGGCCGCACGCGCCGGAGAACACGGCAGAGGATTTGCAGTGGTTTCCGATGAAGTTAGAAAACTCGCCGAGCGCACCGCCACCGCCACCAAAGAGATTGCAGGACTGATCGGCACCATTCAGAAAGGCGTTGCGGTAGCAGTGAAGGCAATGGAAGAAGGTGCCAACGAGGTGAAGGATGGCTTCAGGCTCGCCAGCGAGGCCGGGGATGCTCTTGAAGATATCCTTGAGGCTACATCAAACGTAAGCGAACAGATCGAACATATTTCGGCAGTCGGAGAGGAACTGGCCGCTTCCGCTAATGAGATGGTGACAGTAATTGATGGCGTAGGTGCTATTTCAGAGCAGAACAAAGCAGCTGCACAGCAGATGCAAGATTCCGGAGAAGAAGTTGGCAGATCTATCGAAGGTGTTGCCGGAATAGCGGAACAGAACAGTGCAGCCACCCAGCAAGTATCAGCCTCAGCTGAAGAGATGGGTGCCCAGGTAGAGGAAATCATCGTCTCTTCGAACTCTCTCAAACAGATGGCTGCAGCCTTGCAGGAGTCGGTAAGTGTCTTTCAGATTAACGATATCGTGGAGACCCTCGAAGAAGATTTAGGCGTAAAAGCATAAGTATCTCAAAGCCAGGGGCGTACATCGGTGCGCCCCTTCTCAAACAAAAATCCTTGGATAAAGGGATTTGAATTGATACCCCGCGGCAGAGCAGCGGGGTATCAATTCGGAACCTTATACTTTTCGCGGCGAGCCGCGGGGAATCTACCCGATGATCGATTGAAGGATACCAGGTGAAAACACTGGTATTTTTCGCATAAATGAGAATGGTACAACTTTATGGATTCCGCTGACGCGGCGATGATGAAAATTGCACAGAATGAGGATAAGTTTTTTGAAGGCGAGTGAGTAATATGGTAAATCTGGCTTCTGATGTAACCCAGGAAGAACTCCAGGTATTTCTGCAAGACACCGATGAGCAGCTACAGCTCCTGGACGAGGATATCATCAAACTGGAGAATGAAAGTGACGATGATGCACTCCTTCAGGAGATCTTCCGTGCAGCGCACACCATCAAGGGATCGTCTGCCATGCTCGGTTACGATATAATGGCCGAGTTAACTCACGCTATGGAAAATATCCTGGACAAGTTACGGCACGGAGAATTATCAGTAACCACGGAAATAGCCGATGCACTTTTGGCCGCCCTCGACGCTCTTAGGATACTACGTGAAAACCTGACAGCTGAGGAAGAAATCCCCATCGATGTATCTAATGAGATCGCTACACTGGCGGAGCTGGCCAATACGGCATCAGCAGCACAAGACGCTGACTGCGCCGGAAAAAACGGACCAATTGTGGCCACCCCGCTAAGTGAAGAGGGAAGAAAGCGCCTTCAAGAGTTGCTTTCCACTGGTAACAAAGCATATGAGATTACCATCAATATCGAAGAGGGTAGCCTATGGGCAGCAGTCCGTTTCTTCCAGGTACTGAATGATTTGGGAGAGAAATGCGACATTATCACATCCGATCCTACCATGGAGGAAATTGAAGCAGAGAAAGTCACGCATGACATGACGTTGATCGTAGCTGGAAGGCTGGAGGAAGAAGAGATAAGGGAAACGATAAACGGAATACCGGATATTGAAGGTATCCAAATCGAACCCTATGACCCAAGCAAAACCGCAACAATTGACGAAGAGCCCGAGACGGAACCGGATGTGATCGTCGTAGCGGAAGAGATCATTGACTCCGCCTCTACACAGCCAACCAAATCCCCCGACAGTTCGGGGAAAACGAGCAATCAGAAAGTATCAGAGACTGTACGGATAGACGTGGAACGTCTTGACAGCCTCATGAACCAAATCGGGGAGCTGGTTGTTGCCCGAACCGCATTTAATCGGATCGGGACACAACTCTCAGCCAGGTATCGAGATGACGAAGAGATTTTCAACTTAAGCAAAACCCTTACTAATATTTCCAAGATTGTGGATGATCTTCAACTGGATATCACTGAAGCCCGAATGATGCCGGTGGGAACAGTGTTCACCCGTTTCCCCAGGTTGATCAGGGACCTGGCACACAAAGCGGGTAAGCAGGTCGATTTTGTAATGGAGGGTCAGGAAACTGGCATCGATCGTTCCGTTATTGAGCACATCCGCGATCCTTTAGTTCACCTGCTGAGAAACGCCGTAGACCACGGTATTGAACTACCGGAAGTACGCCAAGCCGTCGGCAAACCACCAAAAGCAACAATCCGTCTCACAGCTGCACATGATCAGAGTTATATCGCCATAACCGTAGAAGATGATGGTAAGGGAATAGACGGAGCAGCCCTTAAAGAGAAGGCGGTCAAAAATGGTGTCATCACCGCGGATACAGCGGCAAGGATAGACAACTATGAGGCTGTAGATCTGATCTTTGAAGCAGGTCTATCAACAGCAGAAAAGATCACCGACGTGTCCGGCCGAGGCGTTGGCATGGACATAGTGAAACAGAATGTCGAGGCATTAAACGGTATCATCAACGTAGAAACCAAGCCCGGGCAGGGCAGCACGTTTACTTTGAAGCTGCCTCTAACCCTGGCAACTATCAATGGGCTCCTGGTTTCCTCCGGTGGTGTAACCTATGCTCTCCCTCTGGTTGCCGTATCCGAGACCCTCAGATTGAATCCGGAAGAAATACAGACTGTCACTCAGAGAGAAGTTATAAGGCTTCGAGACAGGGTTGTACCCCTGCTCAACCTGGAAGAGGTTCTCGGCACAGGTGTTCGGAAAAGAGAACCCGGTGAGAAGGTCCACATAGCCGTAGTAAAGACTGGGGACAGGATGGTAGGTCTAATAGTGAATTCCTTCAAAGAACCACAGGAAGTAGTAGTGAAATCTTTGGGCAAGTTCGTAGGTGAAATCAAAGGTATCGCCGGAGCGAGTATTCTGGGTACCGGAGAAGTGGCATTGATACTGGATATACCCAGCCTGATGAAGTTAGTAATAATGGGTGAATGAAGGAGACAAGAATTGGTAGAAGAAGGCAAATCCGAAATTAACCAAATCGAATTGGCTCGATGGACAGAACTGGTAGGCGATGGAACTCGAAGCGCCGTCTCCGGGCTTTCGGGATTTGTGGGTATGGATATCACAATCACTGCTCTTGATCTCAGAACAATCCCTGTAGCGCAGGCAGCTGATTTAGTTGGAGGCGCGGAGAACGAAGTGGTGGTAATTTATGTAGCCATAACCGGAGGAGCTACGGGACACCTCATGCTTATTTACCCAATCCCTATTGCTTTCGGCTTGGTTGATATGCTCTTTGGCGAGGAACCGGGAACTACTGAGGAATTGGGAGAAATGGAAGCATCTGCATTGCAGGAGATGGGTAATGTAACAGGAAGCTTCTTTATGAACTCCGTGGCTGATAACACCGGATTGCGCCTTATGCCATCGCCTCCCACGGTGATGATGGATATGGCAGGAGCCATCTTGGATGCTGCCCTGGCCGACGTCATCATAGATCGCGATGAGCTGTTCGTCATGGAAACGGTCTTTTCGACTAAGGATCGCGATATTGGGGGAATGCTCCTGGTACTGCCAACAGCTGAGTTCATGGACATCATGATGCAACACAAAAAGGATTATGCAAAAGTTAATTGGTGATAACGTCAAGCGAATGGACTAAAGCAATCACCCTGAGATTCTAGATCACAAGCAAGCATAGAGGTGGAAATACAACCCCATCATCCTTAGTGGAAACGATGGGGTTTTTACCAACATGGTATTGCTTGTGAATGAGTTTTCAATAGCCCAAATTTTTACATATCTGGAACCAGTAGTGTTACAGGTAACAAGCTCAATTCAAGGGGCTGCAAATGGAAGATTCCTTCGATTCTGCTAAAACCATGAAAACATCTGAAGTGAAGAGAAAATCCAGAGCAGAATTGGGCAAGTATGTCATGGAGCTCGAAAAAGCCCCGGGGATAACTCCTGTTTCACCGAATGAGAGACAAACTTTCTCCACACTTGATCGTACCTCCAGGCTTAGAATGCCAGCCCCTATTGTTGAGAAATACTGCGAATGGCTTGAACAGGCTCAGTCTAAAGGGATCGCCACCAGCTAAAATTGACTATTAACTGCTTTTTCAAGGGAGCTTCACTGTGGAATCCAGCAATATTATTATCATCGGTGCTTCAACCGGTGGTCCGGAAACCTTACAAACGATTCTTACTGATTTACCTGTCCTTGATGCTTTTGTACTCATAGTTCAGCACATGCCGATCTACGTTAATAAGTCGGTCAGGGATGAACTTGCAGGTGCATCCAAGATGAAGGTCAAACTAGCCGAAGATGGGGAATACCTCGAAAAAGGAATTATACTCTTATCTCCCAGCCAAGTGCATATGGAACTCAGGGGCAATCGCGGAATAGTACTGACCAATAAAGAGAAAGTCAATTTTGTGCGCCCTGCTATAGACATCACTATGAAGTCTCTTAAGCGCATCCCCAGGATTAATCCCATCGGAGTGATCCTGACAGGCATTGGACTAGACGGTGCAGAAGGGATTACTCACATTAAAAACCTGGGAGGCACAACTATAGCTCAAGATGAGGCCACCAGCATTATTTATGGAATGCCAAAGGCAGCGGCAGCTACTGAAAATATCGACTTCGTTTTACCACTACCAGAGATAGCCCCAAAAATAGTAGAATTAGTGAACTCGGGGGCATCAAAGAAGGATCAGCCAGTACCCGCAGTGAAGAAATAATCATAATCCGGTGCTTCACTATTCAAAGAGCCCGGTAATACCGGGCTCTTTTCTTTGGATATCCTTTCAACAAAACCGGATAAAAGAACAAAAAGGGATCAAATTACGTCTTTAATATACAAGGCAAGTTTTCTTGGCTTGTGATATATGTATTTGTCTTTGATTCTTTGTGGATCTGAGCGCCTAATAACATCGTACGGGAGGTGCCCATGAACTGGTTAGACATAGTGATACTCGTCATTCTGACTGTATTTACATTTCTCGGATTGAAACGCGGCCTTATCCAAGCAGTTGTTCCTCTATTCGGATTGATTTTGGCAATATTTCTTGCGGGCAGATTACAAGACTCACTCGCTGACAGCCTCGGTTTCATCGATAACCAAAGTGTTGCTAATATCATGGCATTCGCCCTGATATTGGGAGTGGTCTTCGTTGTTGTATGCGTCATAGCGATGGTGATACAGAAGGCTGTCAGCATTACATTCCTGGGCTGGCTGGACCGACAGGGGGGAGCAACTCTCGGATTCATAGTAGGCTGGCTAATCTGCTCTATGATTATAGCTGGGGTAAAGTCCTAAATTAGCCACTATATTCGTATCTGTTTTCAAGCAATTGTAAAATCGACTTGATTTTGTCTTTAGCTTCCATGTTTCTATGATTGTATCGCCATGCGTATTCTGCAATATAC
>Ga0233431_1001385_pt1 | contig 42401 bp, 42 predicted proteins | sample SI_118_April2016_FD_179867 | JGI IMG/M metagenome (GOLD analysis project Ga0233431, IMG submission 179867) | Seawater microbial communities from Saanich Inlet, British Columbia, Canada - SI_118_April2016_200_MG | ecosystem: Environmental > Aquatic > Marine > Inlet | place: Canada: British... | reverse complement strand
TAAAGAAAACAAAAAGAAGAAGATGAACGCATAAGAAAAAAAGAAGATACAGAAAGACAAAAAGAAATTGATAAAAAAGAATTAACAAAACCTAAACTTGATATAAAAGATATCCCTCTACTTTCAGAAAAATTTGAAACAATAAACGAAAAGAAAAAATCTAAGAAAATTAAATTTAATTTATTTGGAAGTAAAGAAGAAAGAGAAAAGAAAAAGAAAGAAAAGGAAAAAGTAAAGCAAAAAAAGATTAAAGAATTAAGAAAACAAAAAGAAGAAGATGGACACATAAGAAAAAAAGAAGACACAGAAAGACAAAAAGAAATTGAAAAAGAAAAAAGAATTGAACATAAAAAACAGCTTTTAATAGAAAAACTACATAAAAAAGCAAAAGAAAAAAAGAAAGGTATCAAAGAAAAAATTAAAACTGATAAAGCTCGGAAAAAAGAGATTTCATCACTAACTAAATCATTAGAAAATAACATTGCGACTATTCATAAAGGTCAAAAAATAATTGACAAAAAAGATCTAAAAAAACTTAAAAAAGAAGACTTAACAGTTATTAAAAAAGATCTTAAGACAGAAAGACAAGTTGAACACGAATTAGCACATATTAAGATATCTGTAAAGAAATATGAAGATCTAGTTGAAGCAGGAAAAACAAATCTAGGTCCAAAGATTGAAGAATTAAGCGAAAAATACAAAGAATACAAATCAAAGTCAAAAGGCCTAAGAAATGAAATTATTGACAAATTAGATGAAGTTGATAAACTTAACAATAAATTAGGTCAAATTAAGAAAGAAAGAATTCTCAAAAAAGAAGAAGCCAAAATAGATAAAGATGAATATAAAGAAGAATTAAAACTAGAAAAACTAGGAAAAGCAAAACAACATAGAGAAAACCTAATTAAACTTGAACAAGAAAAAAGAGAAAAAGAAGAAAAAGGAATTTTAGCAAAAAGAGAACAAGAAAGATTAACTTCTTTAACAAAAAAACACAAACAAAGAAAAGAAATTCAAAGTTTATTTAAAAATATAAAAGATAACTGGAAAAAGAAAAAAGAACTTAAAGAAGAAACAAAGAAACTAAACAAAAACATGCAGTTAAATCCTCCTGAACTAGAAGTTAAAGCTGCTATTGAACAAGTAAAAGTACCAAGTATTCCCAAAAAAGAATTAAAACTTTCAAGGAGTAAAATAAAAAAGATTAAGCTGCCTATCAAACAAATGGAAGAGCTTGAAATTGGATTTAATAAAATCAAAAAGAAAAAGGATATAAAAGCACCAAAAATTGATTTGCTTCCAAATATGGAGATAGAATTACATCCTAAAAAGACTAAAGGAAATAATCCATTAAAATATATGATGAATAAAGTCTATGATTCAAGAGCAGCTTTAATGAAATTTGATTTTAATTTAGCACAAACAATCTACGTTGAATTATTACAAGAATATAACAAACTTAAAGACCATCATAAAGCAAAAATCTATGAGCATATTAAAGAATTATATGAAGAAAGAAAATCTGCTGAAAAATTATTTAAAAAGTAATAATATTTTATCAACTTTTTCTAATAATTTTTTTTGTGTTCCATTATTATCAATCTTATAATCAGCTAAATCCATACATTTGTTAATTTCTTGTCCACCGCCAAGCTTCTTATTTTCAAGATCATCTGATTTCTTAAATTCTTCAAAAGTTTCAGGATCTCCTGGCCGGTTACGAGTCTTTAATCTTTCATATCTTATTTTCTGGGATGCATCTACAGCAATTAACTTAAAATCATCACGCTTTCTTAACTCTAAGATTTCGTCTGCATTTCTTGCTCCATCAACAAACGCCTTATCTGTTTTAATCTTTTCTAAGAGCTTTTTAGCTAAGACCCCTTCATTATTGCTCTCAATTCTTAAAAGGTCTCCAACCTTCTGCAAATTCTTCCTTGTAAGCTCTAAACCACGATTTCTTGCTTCTTCTTTAATAACATCAGAAAAAACATAACCTTCAAATCCTTTTTCCTTAAGATATTCAGCTACTGTTCCTTTACCAGAAGCCATTGTTCCTGTCAATCCGATTAGCATTTAAAATAAGTTATAAAGATTATTTAAAAAACTTACGCCAAAAACTATATAAACATTCAATCTTTACTTTTTTTGGGGAAAATGAAAGCATACTTAGATATTGTTAAAAAAATCCTAGATACAGGTATTGAAAAGAAAGATAGGACAGGTACAGGCACAATCGCTATTGCTGGTGCTATATTTGAACATAATATGGAAGATGGTTTTCCCTTGTTAACAACAAAATCTGTTCCATTAAGACTAGTAGCATCTGAATTAGAATTCTTTCTAAAAGGTATTTCAGACAAAAAATGGCTTCAAGAACGAGATAATCATATATGGGATGAATGGTGTAGCCCTTTAATAGTTCCATATGCACATGATGAAGAAACTAAAAAGAAAATGTTTGAAGAACGAGACCTTGGACCAATATATGGATGGCAATGGCGACATTTTGGAGCAGAATACAAAGATTATAAAACAGATTATACTGGACAAGGTGTTGATCAAATTAAGAGATTAATACATTTACTTAAAACAAATCCTAATGATAGACAAATGCTAGTCCTTGCATGGAATCCAATGGATGTTGAAAAAGTAATTCCACCATTCTGCCATTACGGATTTCAAGTTACAGTTTTAGACGGAAAATTAAATTTAATGTGGAACCAACGATCAATTGACGTTGCTTTAGGCTTACCATTCAACATAGCATCTTACGGTTTACTTTTACATTTACTTGCAAAAGAGTCTAGACTAAAAGAAGGAAAATTAGTTGGATTCTTAGGAGATGCACATATATACAAAAACCATATTGATGGGTTAAAAGAACAATTATTTAGAGAACCAATGAAACTCTCAACAATAAAAACTAATAATTTCACTTCAATTTTTAACTGGGTATATACTGACTCAGAAGTTGAAGATTATGAACATCATCCAAGAATAAAATTTGAGATAGCCGTATAAAATGACAGATATAGTAGTAATCGTAGCAATTGCACAAAATAATGCAATAGGAAAAGATAATGATATTCCTTGGCATATTAAAGAAGATTTTCAGCATTTTAAAGATAAAACAATTGGTTTTCCATGCATAATGGGTGATAAAACTTATGATTCCTTACCAGTTTTTGCAAGGCCCTTACCAGGAAGAGAAAATATTGTATGTACTTTAGATAAAGATTACAAAGCAAAAGGGGCTACATTATTCCATGATTTTAACCAAGCTATTGAATATGTTAAAAATAAAAATATAGAAAAAGCTTTTGTGATTGGTGGAGCAACAATATACAAGTTAGGTATGAATGTTGCAGATGTATTTGAACTAACTAAGATACATCATGATTATGAAGCAGACACTTTTTATCCTGAAATAAACTTTAGTAAATGGGAAGAAATAGCTAAAGAAGACCATGAAGCAATGGATGTTAAAAATAAAATCAATGTTAAATTCTCATTTATAACTTATAGGAGAAAATGAAAAAATTCATAGTATTTGACGGTTTAGACGGTTCTGGAAAAGGTGTTATGATAAAGAAACTTAAAGAACTATTAGAAAAACAAGGCAATAAAGTACTGGTAACAAGAGAACCAACAGATGGCCAGTACGGAAAACAAGCAAGAGATATTCTAAAAAACGATACAGATCCAAAATCAAATTCAGAAAAATGTCTTCAATTATTTATTAAAGATAGAGAAGAACATCTAAAAGAAATTGAAAACTTTGATGGCATTGTTATTTGCGACAGATATTATTATTCAACTATAGCATTTCAGCATACTCAAGGTATTCCAATTGAAGACTTAATTGCAATGAACATACAATTCAAAACACCAAAGATCACATTTATTCTTGATCTGCCTGCTAAGATTGCATTAGAGCGTATATCTAAACGTGGAGGCCCAAAAGAAAAATTTGAACAATTAGAATTCATGAATAAATTAAGAGATAATTTCTTAAGATTAAAAGACGAATTAGATGATAATATTATTATCATAGACGCTTCTAAAACAAAAGAAGAAGTGTTTGACCAGATTAAGAAAGAAATTTAAAAATTCTTTTTTACGTCTTCTGCGCCTTTATAATATACTTTTTGCTCACTCTTTTCTTCAACTTGCTTAGGTTTCTTTGGAAATAATCTTTCCCATCTAAAGATTAAAGCAACTACAATTCCAGCTAATCCTAAAATCCAAGCAGGACCTAAAAGACTTACTTTATTTACAGATGCTTGTTTTTCAATTATTGGTATATCATGACAACTAAAATCTGAGCCACAGTATTGATCTGAACCGCAATCATTGTTGCCGGTACACTCTCTACTTCCAACATTAATCCACCAACCTAAGAAAATAAGAACAACTACAACCAGAACAATTACACCTAATTCAACTACACCTTTTTTGTGCATCATTTTATACTAAGTAATAAGAATTAGTTTATAAATCTTAACATAAAAGAACTACTAATCAATGACTACTCTTCCTCTTCCAATTGAGCTTCTTCATCAGCTAACCCAAAATCTCCTAAAGTAGTATTTTTTTTAATTGTATTATAACTAACTCCCAAACTTATCACCTCAAACCTGTACTTCCAAAACCACCATCATTTCTCGTAGTTTCATCTAACTCAGAAACTTCTTCAAACTGGGCTTGCTCAACATTTGTAAAAACCATCTGTGCAATTTTAGATCCAGTCTCAATCTTATATTCATCGCTCCCATGATTAATCACAATAACTCCAACCTCTCCCCTATAACCAGCATCAACAGTACCTGGTGTATTACAAACTGATAACCCAGATTTAAGAGCTAAACCTGATTTAGGCCTTACTTGCGCTTCATAACCTAATGGTAAAGCAATCTTTATACCAGTAGAAACCAAAGTCCTCTCTCCAGGTCTTAAAACATAGTCTTCTGTTGAATAAAGATCCACACCAGCGTCACCTTCATGAGCATAGTTTGGAAGAATAGCATTATCTTTAATTTTTTTAATTTTAACAACAACCATTTTTTAATATTATTTCAGTGTAAATGATATTTAAGTTATATGCTAATCAAACCTATATTATGAATAATATACAAAGAAATTTTTTAAATTAAAAAATAATATTTCTTTGTATCCCAGAAATTCGCTGTATAATCAAGAGTTAGCGAATTTCTATGATAACTAGAACAAAGTGAATAAAAAGCTTTAAATAGTTCTTAATTTTCATTACAATTATGGTAGACGAAGATTATATCAAAAAAATAAGACAGCATATTGATAGAATAGACATGGTTTTAATAACTGCAATGGCAGAAAGATTAAGTTTAATGCCAGAGATTGCACAGTATAAAAAAGAAAAAGAAATTCCTATTTTCGATGAAGTAAGAGAAGTTCAAATTATGGACCGATTAAAAAAAGTAGCAAAAGAAAATGGATTAGAAGAAGGCTTTGTTGAAGAGATATTCTTAAGTGTATTTAACGAAGCTAAAAGAATACAAAAAGAATTTATGGATAAGGAATAAAATTATTCCTTTATATATCCTTTCTTATACAAAAGTTCTGCATTTAATATTCCACCACCTGCTGCTCCTCTAACAGTATTATGGCTTAGCGCTACAAACTTAATATCAAAGACTTCACATTTTCTTAGGCGTGCAACAGTCAAAGCCATGCCTTTACCATTATCTCTATCTTTTCTAGGTTGTGGCCTATTTTCTTCTTCAAGATAAATTATAGGTTGTGAAGGGGCAAAAGGTAATTCAAGTCCTTGAGGAATTGACTTATACTCTTTCCAGACCTTTAAAATTTCTTCTTCACTTGGCACTTCATCTTTAAATTTCACACTAACACAAGCTGTATGTCCATCTATAACAGGAACTCTTGTACATGTTGATGATATTTTAATAGATTCATCATTAACAATTTTATCATCTTCAATTTTACCCCAAATCTTATGAGGCTCTTTCTCTGTTTTTTCTTCTTCCCCACCAATAAATGGAACAATGTTATCAACCATGTCTAAACTAGGAACACCAGGATAGCCAGCTCCTGAAACTGCTTGTAAAGTTGTTAAGATTATTTTCTCAACTTCAAACCCGGCTTGTCTTAGCGCTTCTATTGCAGTAACATAACTTTGCAAAGAACAATTTGGTTTTACAGCTACAAAACCTTTATCAAACCCCCTATTCTTTTGTTGAATAGGTATTATATTAACATGTTCATGATTAATTTCTGGTATTAACATAGGAACATCTTCAGTCCATCTGTTAGCTGATGAATTAGAAACTACAGGAATACCTTCTTTAGCATAACTCATCTCTAAATTTCTAGTATCTTCTTTTTCAGGAAGATCCATTGCAGAAAAAACAAAACTAACCTTTCCTTTAGCTGCTTCAATATTACTAGCATCCTCAACAACAATATCTCTAACAGATTTAGGTATTGGTGTTGGCATTTGCCATCTTCCAGCAACAGCTTCAGAATATTTCTTACCTGCTGACCTTGGTGAAGCTGCAACATAAACAACATCAAACCAAGGATGATTATCTAATAATCTAATATAATTTTGGCCAACCATTCCAGTTCCGCCTAAAACTCCAACTTTTAATTTCTCTGAAATCACAGATTTCTGAGATTCAGAAAAATTTTGTTTTTCTTCTTTATTCATATATATTCACCTAGGAATCAGAACATTCAAGTTATTTAAATACATTTTGTTATGATTATAACAAAAAAGTCCACTAATTATTATTATAGAAAGATTTATAATTAATAAAAATCACCAAAAACTATTGGGGGATAAATTATTATTGGAAAAAATACAAATAATCCTATAATGAAACATCTGTTCTAAATGAAAATATTAATGATCGGTTCAAAAGGATTTTTAGGAAGTAATTTATTTAATTATTTTTCTCAGAAACATAAGGTTTACGGTTGTGATATACTTAATGACAAAAATAAAAATTATTTTCAAGTTATTAAAACTAATCCAGATTATTCTCAAATATTCAAAGAAAACAAATTTGATTTATGCATAAATGCTTCAGGATCTTCAAATATTCAATTATCATTAACTAATCCTAATCTAGATTATACACTAAATGTAGACAATGTAAAAAAAATTCTAGATTCAATAAAAGATTATAATCCAGAATGCAAACTTTTACAGATATCAAGTGCTGCTGTCTACGGAAACCCAGATAGTTTACCAATTAAAGAAAACTCTTCCAAAAAACCAATATCAATTTATGGCAAAAACAAACTAATAGCAGAACAATTATGTAACAAATATGCTAAAAAACATAATATAAAGATTACAATTGTTAGACCTTTTTCTATATATGGACCAGGACTAAGAAAACAAATATTTTGGGACCTCCATCAAAGATCAAAACAAGGTGAAATTAATATTTATGGTACTGGTAATGAAAGCAGAGACTTCATATATATAAGTGATTTTATCAACTCAATGAATCTAATAGTCTCTAAAGGTTTATTTAAAGAAGAAATATACAATATAGCAAATGGTGATGAAATATTTATTAAAGACGCTGTAAAAACATTCTTTAAAAATAGAGACATAAAATATAACTTTACAGGTTTAATAAAAATTGGTGATCCAATAAACTGGAAATCAGACATATCAAAAATTCAATCTCTAGGATATAAAACCCAAATTAATATCAAAGAAGGAATAAACAATTATTTAGAGTGGCTAAAAAAATTAAAGTGAATTTATTCTTATTTTAAATTTAACAAAAAAGAAAAAAATTAAGATTTGTTTAGCAAAGGAGCCTGTGCTGCTCTAAACTGATCTAGATATCCACCATCTTGATGATAATATCTAACTAAAGCTGCATTTGGTTCAACTAAAGTTCCAGCAGAAGCAGTACCAACTATTTGGGCTAAAGGCGTTTCTGTTGTTCTAATCTCATTTAAGTAAAAGAATTGTGCTGCATAATTACTTCCTAAACAAGCACCTTCTGAACTACCTTCACTAACCACAATAGGTCTGTTAAGCATTGCAGCCAACATTCTAACAACCTCTGGACTTTTTGAACCACCACCTGCAACTTCAACAGGACCTTCGGGTATAAATTCACCAGCATGAACTGCAATGTCTGCTAACGAACTTTCAATCGTAGCTCTTAAATCATTTTTAGGGTTCCCTTGATCAAATCCGTGCCTTTTTTGATATATTTTTATCTCAGGAAATGTTTCATTCTTTGCATAATTAAATAATATCTCTGCAGGCCTAGCAGTACCTGCATTAGCAATAACTCCATCTAAATATTGACTCAAGATTCTATCTTGACCTTTATAATCACTTCTGCTAATGTCTCTTGCTTCATCCCATCTTGCAGTCCCATTTGTTCTACAAACAAGATAAAATGGCCTTCCTACATAATCAAACATCAAAGCTAGATTTCCTGATGTATCAACTTGTTCTTCTGCTAAACCAATATTTCCAGTAATGCTTGTCCCTAAACTAATAACAGTTGATGGTGTTCCATCTTCTCTGTCTTTTATTGTTACTCTTGTTCCAGGATTATCTCCTGTTGGTTCATATACTCTAGCAAAAGTGCTTATCCCAGACATATCTGAAAAGAAATTACTTATTGGTAAAGCAGTTCCTGGTGCAACGATTGGTGTAAGCATACTTTCTAGAACAGCCGCTCCATCTCCCTCACGCTCAAGAGCTAAATTAAGCAATTCAGGATCCCAGGATTTTGTTCTATGATCCCATAATGCTGTTCCACACGCACCACCATAACCCATTGGAGAATTAAAACTACCAGTCATGATCATAACAGGTAATTGTTCTATTAACCTTATTCCTGCTGTTCTATCTAAAACTAATGGTTGTCTTGCATCAACATCTGCAATCACAGTTCCAGTATATCTCTCAAAAGGTTGGCATCCTGCTTTATTAACATAATTCTCAATTCCACCCATACCTGCAGTCATTCTTTCTCTTTGATCACCAGAACTAGATGTCATCCATATTCTTGCATTTGGTGATGCTAATGCTGGCACTAACCATTCAGTCATATCTGTAGAACTATTTAACGCAAAAAATTTATCCGGCGCTTCTTTTGTCCAATAAGTACTACCATGTTGTTGACCATCAACACCTATTCTTTGTACTAATTTCATACCTTCAGAACCCACTTTAGCTCTTAAACTTCTTGTTACTAAATCAAAAGCCCTAATATTAGCTGCAACTGGTTGAAATGCTTGACCTTCATATTCTGACGGCAAGACCCCATCATTAGTCAATCCTAATTCTGCAAATTCACCAAAAGGAACATCAGAAAATACTATTTCTCCTGTTGCAGGTCTTGCCCACGAAGCACTAACACCCTGACTACCAAAATCATAGCTCATAAAAGCTTCATTATCTTCAAATAATTCATTTCTCATTTTATATGTCCTCCCTATTAATCCTAACATTATATTCTATAAATATATCTAAGAAAAAATTCAAATAGTTTATTAAAAATTTATTTGTCGTTTTAATTCCCCAACAATTTTTGTTAAAAATAAACAAGAATTAATTATTTAAAAACCTTTTCATTTTACTGACGGTAGATTAGTTATAACTAGGTGACAAAAAAAACCGAATATTCCAATCATACTATTTTTAGTAAAAAAGTTTATATACAACCTAATCATCCTATAATCTAAGATGTTATCAAATGTTATGCCAACATCTACAACTTTAACTAGTTCTACAACTACAATGTGATTACTGCATTGGAGGTTGGTTCTCAATTTTAGATAAGAACCATAGTTAGAATTAGGGAGGAAAAAAAATGAAAATAGGACTAATAGGACTTGGAACAATCGGTTCAGGCGTAGTAGATATACTAAAAAACAATTCACAATTAATAACAAACAGAACAAACACTACAATAGAACTTGCAAAAATTTGTGATAAAAATAAAGATAAAGCAGAAAAATTAGGATTAGCAGACATTTACACAGAAGATTACAAAGAAATAATCAACAACCCAGAAATATCTGTAGTTATCGAACTTATTGGTGGATATGAACCTGCAAGAACAATAATTATTGAAGCACTACAAGCTAAAAAACATGTTGTTACTGCAAACAAAGCTGTAATTGCAAAGCATGGTAAAGAAATATTTAAAGCTGCTAAAGAAAATAATGTTAATATATTATTTGAAGCAGCAGTTGGTGGTTGCATACCAATAATCAGATCAATAAGAGAAAGTTTTGCAGCAGATAATATACATACAGTCTATGGAATTCTTAACGGCACAACAAATTACATACTAACACAAATGGAAGAAGGCATGTCATATGAAGAAGCTCTAAAACAAGCTCAAGAGTTAGGTTTTGCAGAAGCAGACCCAAGTTTTGACGTTGATGGCCTAGATTCAGCTCAAAAACTAAAGATAATATCTAGTTTAGCATTTAACGCAAATATAAATCAAGAAATTCTAACTTGGGGTATTACAAAAATTAGTCAGAATGATATAAAATATGCAAAAGAAAGAGGATATACAATAAAACTTTTAGCAATAGCAAAAAATATCAATAACGAAATTGAACTAAGAGTTCATCCAACAATGATACCTAATGATCACGTCCTAGCCGGCGTTAGATTTGAATATAACGCTGTTTTTGTTGAAGGCGAAGGCATAGGCTCTTCATTACTTTCTGGAAAAGGCGCTGGTTCGTTACCCACAGCAACTGTTGTATTAGGAGATGTTATTGATCTAGCAAATAATAAAAAACAAGAATATTATTTTGAAGATAAGCCAATAAAAGATATTAACACAATAACTTCAAGATACTATCTTAGACCACAGGTTTTAGACAAACCAGGAGTATTTGCTAAGATTTCAAAAATATTAGGTGAGAATAATATAAGTATCTCTGGAGTTTCTCAAAAAGAGCTTGGAAAAGAGATTGTTCCAATTACCATCTACACCCATGAAGCAAAAGAAAAAGAAATGATGAATGCTGTAAAAGAAATAAATCAATTAGATGTGGTTAAGGAAAAAACAGTTGTAATAAGAATTGAAGACCTTGACTAAAATAAACCTTTATGCAGAACCTTAACAGCGGTTTTTGCTTTTTCATTTTCAATAACAAAACTAAGGTTAATTTCAGATGCACCTTGAGAAATCATTTCAACATTAATTCCTTCATCAGCAAGTATTGAAAAAATCTTAGAACCAATTCCAAGAGTCTTTTTCATACAATCTCCAACTATAGAAACAATTGCTTTTTCTTTTTCAACAAGAACATTACCAAACTCTTTTAATTCATTAACAATTTGATCTAAATTATCATCATTATCTATAGTAATAGACAAATTAACTTCTGAAGTTGTTACCATATCAACACTTTTTTGATATTTTTGAAATATTTCAAAAACTTTTGCAAGATACCCATATGCATTTAACATTCTAGAAGAACATAAATTAATTATTATTACATTCTTTTTAGTTGCAATCGCTCTAACAGCTTCATTTTCACTACAATTTATTCTAGGTAATATTGTTGTACCTTCATTCCCTGGTTCATAAGTATTCAATACCTTAACAGGAATATTTTTTGCTATAGCAGGCTTAATTGTTTTTGGATGTAAAACTTTTGCTCCAAAAAAAGCAAGTTCTGCAGCTTCTGCAAAACTCAATTCAGGTATTGTCTTTGCAGTTTCAACAATTCTTGGATCAGTGGTCATAACACCATTAACATCTGTCCAAATCTGAATTTCTTCAGAATTAACAGCAGCACCAACTAAAGCAGCAACATAATCAGAACCGCCTCTATTAAATGTGGCATACTCACCCTTATCATCCTTACCACCAAAACCAGTAACAATAGCAACATGATCAAGATTAGATAAATTATTATTCATTAATTCATAAGAAGATTCTTGAAAAGTTGCATCACCAAAATTACTATCTGTTAATAAACCAATATCACCAGATATATAAGCTTTTGAATTTATTTCAACTTTATTTAAATGAGCTGCTAACAATTTTGTACTCATCCGTTCACCAAAAAAGGATATGTAATCCAGAATCTTAGCATTTTTCTCCTTAATCTTAGAATTAACATCTAATGCTTCTTTTAATTCTTTTAATTCTTGATCAATTACACTTTCATCTAATTCAAGGTCTTTAATAATCTCATTATGTTTTGCAACAATCTCTTCATAAGCATTAAAATTCCCTTCTAAACTTTCATCTAAAGCTTTAATTAAATTATCAGTAACTCCTTTAACTGCACTAAGAACAACTATTGGCTTTTTATCAAGTCTAGCCTTAACAATACTAACGACATTCTTAAAACGTTCTGCATCTTTAACAGAACTCCCACCAAATTTCATTACTATCATTATAAAATAAGTTTCAAGCAATCATTTAAAAACATTTTGTTAGAATGGCAACAATCAACGATTGTTGAGCATGCTCAGAAATATAAATATATTTATGACATATTAACAATTAAAGTTGTTCAATCAATTCAATAACTTTATCTTGACCAATTGTCACAATAAAATTAGCTAATTTTGGCCCTTTTTCTTTTCCTATTAAAACATAATATGCAGCTTTAAAGAATTCACCAGGATTAACATCAACAGATCTAGCGATGTTGTAAAACTCATCATACAATACCTTCTCATCTACTTTTTTATGCTCTTTTAAATAAGCTTTCAATTTAAACAAACATTCTAATTGTTTACTTTCAATCTTAGCTTTAACATCTTCAGGAACTTTATCATTAATCTTAAAAACATATTGTTCTGGTGCAAAATTATTAACCCAGTTCTGTGCAAATTTTATTCTTTCAATCAATTCTTTAAGATCTTTTTTCTCAGCTTCTTTTGGAATATGTCCAAATTTTTTCAAAAGATCAATTGCTTTATCAACATCCAAAGCAACTTGAATAATTATTGCTGCAAAACTAAAAGATATCTGTATAGGCATTTTTGAAGGGATCTTACCAATATGACTAAGCTCATATACTCTTTTATGTTTAGCAACTTCTGATTCAGAAACTTCTTCTTCACCAAAATAAATTCTTTCAGTTTTATCAAACCTTTCATGCAATAATATAAGGTCATTCTTATTGACAGGATCAAAATCAATTACTGCATGTGGCCTTGTACTAATTAACAAATATCTTAAAATGTGTGCTGGTGCATATTCAGTACTTTCTACAAAACCCATACCTGCACCTTTTGAAGTTGACATTTTTCTGCCACCAACTGTAAAAAATTCATAACCTTTTCCAATCTTTTTTCTTGTTGATGGATAAGGTGGTGGAAAATCTAAAATCTCATCTGCAATAGCAATAGCAACAGACCTTGAACCGCCATGAGTAAAATGATCTTTCCCTGCTAATTCACAAGCAACACCAACTGTTGGCCATTTAGCTGCCCATTCAACTTTCCAAGGTAACTTTCCTCCTCCATTATAAGGAGACATTTCACCTTCATGACCACAACCTTCTACCCATTTAACATGATGTTTTTCACATTTATACTTAACTAATTCTTTTTCTTCGTCCCATTCATAAGCCCAAGTTGTTGCAATCTTACCACATTTCTCACAAATTGGATTAAAGAATAAAGTATTAGGTTTTTCACCATAAAATCTTTCATAAATTTCTTGAATCTTTTCAAAATTATCTAAAACTTTTTTAATTGCTTTATTAAAATCACCCTTAATATATCTTTCACCAGTACTTTCAAAATCACATTCAATAGCAAAGTCCTTAAACTTATCAGTTACTTGCTTAAAATAGTAATCAGCAAAACTATCATAACCTTTTACAGGTGAAGGAATATTTCTAAAAGGAACTCCTAAATATTGATTAAAACTTTCAGGTAAATCTTTGTTAGGCTTGTCATATGGATCCATATCATCACTACTTAAAATAAATCTAGCCTTAACTCCAATATCTCTTAAAGCTTTAGCAATAGCATCGTGTATAACCCAACCTCTACCAGAACCAATATGAATCTTACCAGAAGGTGTTTTTTCATCATAAACTAAATAACCTTGCTTCTTAACAATTTCTTTTAGCAAAGGTTCATACTGTTCTCTTTCAACAATTGCACGTGCCATTTGATCTGCCCAATGCAATGAATCTTTTTCTTTTCCCATTCTTAACAATAAAAGTTAGACTTTTTTATTTAAATGTTACTGTCAGCAGTACTTTTATCCTTAACTAATATCCCAAAGAATATCAACACCATACCAATAATAAATCTTAAAGTAATTACTTCATCAACAAAGAAATAACTTAACAATGTTGTAATGGGGATATATGAATACATTAAGATACTACCACGAGTTGGAGTAACATACTTATAACCTTTAGTCATCAAATATTGAGCAATAAATATTGAAACACCCATAATACCAAGCAAAATAATATTACTAGCATCAATCTTAGTATACTCTTTGAACGCAAATAATGCAGGTATTAATCCAAACAAACATGCAGACAAATAAACAGTATAAGAAGAAACACCTTTTTTTCTTAACCTACTAATATAATGTATAGCAAAACCAGCAGAAAATCCAGACAATAAACCCATTAAATTTCCTAAAAAGCCATAAGTAGTACCATCATAAAAAATAAACAAAATACCAATTACACTTAATATTAAACTATAAACATGTTTCTTAGTTATTTTCTGCCCATAAAACAATCCACCTAACAACAACACAAAAAAAGGATATGTTAAGTTTAGCATAGAAGCACGCGCACTACTTGATAATTGAATAGAAACATAAAACAAAACCATAGCACCAGCACCAGTAATACCCCTCCAAACAGAATCCCAACTTTTTAATCCTTTAAAATTAGATTTTGTAATCTTAATAAAAGATATTGATAAAGTAATGCCAATAATAAATCTAATTAATATAATAAACAAAGCACTAAAAGTATTGGTAAGTACTTTTACAAGTATTGCAGTTATTGCAAAAAATATCGAAGAAGATAAAATGAATATTTCCCCTTTATGTTCTTTCTTCATATTAATAAATAAGAATGAATTGTTTATAAGTTTGCTGTTAAAACTCTAACTTTTTAACACGTTCAACAGCTTGGGTAACATCATCACGATGACCAAAAGCACTAAAACGAACAAAACCTTGACCAGCAGGTCCAAAGCCTACACCAGGTGTTGTAACAACTAAAGCTTCTTCTAAAATCTTAGAAAAAACATCCCATGAATCTTTTCCAGGAAAATGTGCCCAAATATAAGGAGAATTACCCGTCCAATAAGTTTTAATTCCAGCTTCATCTAACCCTTGTTTTATAATCTTAGCATTTTCCATATAATAATCAATTGTTCCCTTCATCTCTTTAATGCCTTCATCATCCAAAGCAGCTAAACCACCTTTTTGAACAATGTTTGAAGCACCATTAAAGATAGTAGTCATAACTCTATTCCAATCTTGATTTACAGAACTTCCATCATCAAACTTCAACTCTTTTGGAACAACTGTCCAACCAAGTCTAACACCTGTAAACCCAATTGGTTTTGAAAATGAATTAATTTCAATCGCAACTTCCTTGCTACCTTCAATCTCAAATATTGATTTAGGCAAATCATCTTGAATAAATTCACTATAAGCAGCATCATACAATATTATTGAGTTATTTTTTTTAGCAAACTCAACTAACTGTTTAAGTTGATCTTTAGTTGCAACTGCGCCAGTTGGATTATTAGGACTACAAAAATATATCAAATCAACATCAGGCAAATCACTTAAATTAGGAAAAAAATCATTTTCAGGCGTACAACTCATATAAACAATATTATCAAACTGTTCACCATTATATTCTCCTGTTGCTCCCAAAATAACAGAACCATCAACATAAACAGGATAAGCAGGATCTTGAACTGCAATTTTAACTTCAGAACCAAACATTAACTGAAATCTACCAACATCACATTTAGCACCATCTGAAATAAAAACTTCATCTGCTTCAACTTTCCCATCATAGAAAACTTTAGCAATTTTTTCCCTTAATGCAGTCATACCTTGCTCATCACCATAACCAGAATAACCTTCTTGGTTTCCAAGACCTGTAGCTGCATCAACCAATCCTTTAGTTATGTGAGGTGTTAAAGGTTCAGTTGTATTACCAATACCTAAACTAATAATCTTAGCATCTGGATTTTTTTCAAGAAAAACATTCTTCCTTCTATTAATTTCAGGAAATAAATAACCTGCTTGCAACTTTTTAAAATTTAAATTTCTTTTAACCAATTAAAACACCTAATTATTATAATGATCTAGATTAAGTTCCCCTTTAGCTTTCTTAGTAATTCTACTTATTGCAAGAATATAAGCACCTAACCTTAAATTAACTTTATACTTACTTGCTGTAATTATAACTTCTTTTGTATTTTTTTCTAAAGCTTTTCTAAGTTTATTATTAACATCTTCCTCACTCCAATGTTCATCTGCAAGGTTTTGTACATATTCATAATATGAAACAGTAACACCGCCAGCATTTGCTAAAACATCAGGAATAATTGGCATCTTCAAAACTTTTTGAGCAGCAGAACTTACTGGTCCATTTGCAAGCTCTAATATAATTTTAGCTTTAATTTGATCAGCATTTTCTCTAACAATAACATTTTCTAAAGCAGCTGGAACCAAGATATCACATTCATGTTCAAGAATACTTTCATTTGAACAATTTTTACTACCATTAAAATCACACACTTTTCCATCTTTTTGTTTGTGATCAATAAGGGCAGGAATATCTAATCCATTCATATCAACTATTGCTCCACTTGAATCTGAAACCGCAATAACTTTAGCACCTTGTTCATATGCTAACTTTGCAAAAATAGAACCAGCATTACCAAAACCTTGAACAACAACTGTTTTATCTTTTATTGAATCATTATTTTCTTTTAAATAAGTTTCAAGAACAATTAAACCGCCTCTACCAGTAGCTTCAACTCGACCTTCAGAACCACCTTTATCAAGAGATTTCCCAGTAATAACTGCAGGTGTGTACTTCCCATTATATTTGGAATACTCATCAGCTATCCAACCCATAATTTCAGGTGTTGTATAAACATCAGGAGCAGGAATATCAATTTTTGGACCAATTACAGGAGCAATTCTTCTTGCAAATCCTCGAGTCATTTTTTTTAACTCTGCTTTTGACATTTCCTTTGGATTACAAATAACTCCACCTTTTCCACCACCTAGTGGAAGATCAAGAACACTAGTTTTAATTGTCATCCAAGTAGCTAAAGCTCTAACTTCATCAAGATTAACATTCCAATGATATCTAATGCCACCTTTAAAAGGACCCATCATATGATTATGTTGTATCCTATATCCAGTAAAAACTTTTATAGAACCATCATCCATTTCAATTGGAAATGTAACTTTAATCTCTCTATGAGTATTTAACAAAGATTCTTTTATCCAATCATCTAACTTTAGAATATCAGCTACTTTGGTAATTGTTTCTTTTGCTGCTTCGTGTGGATTTGCTTGTGTCATTTTATCAAGAAGAACCAAAGATGAATTTATAAGTTTATCGTTATGAATGATAACAAAAATATAATTTACAATTTACTAAAATCTAAAGTAGCAAACAAATCATCAGTTGTTTCAGCTCTTCTTATTTGTTCAATAGAACCATCTTCTTTCAAAAGATACTCAGCTGATCTTAATTTCCCATTATAATTAAAACCCATAGCATATGTATGTGCGCCATCATTATGTTGAACAAGAATATCCCCAACTTCTATTTCAGGAAGGACTCTATCTATGGCAAACTTATCATTATTCTCGCACAATGAACCGGTAACGTCATATTTATGACCATTGCCTTCTTTACCTAAAACATTAATGTGATGATAAGCACCATAAATTGCAGGCCTCATATTATCAGTCATACAAGCATCCATTCCAACATAATCTTTGTATATGTGTTTCATATGCCTTACTTTCATTACAAGATAACCATAAGGACCAGTAATAAAACGACCATTTTCCATTACAATTTTTAAGCCATCAATACCATTAGCAACAATAAGTTCATCATACAATTTCTTAATACCCTCTGAAACCTTCTGAAGAGCAACTGGTTTATCATCTAATTTGTAAGGAATACCAATCCCTCCGCCTAAATTAACAAATTCAATTACAATTCCAGTTTTTTCTTTTATTTCTAAAACAACTTCAAATAATAATCTTGCAGTCTGAATTAGAGATTCTTCTTTAAGTTCATTTGAAACAACCATTGTATGAAGCCCAAATCTTTTAACACCTTTTTCTTTACAAATATTATAACCTTCTATCAACTGCTCTTTTGTAAAACCATATTTAGCATCTTCAGGATTACCAATAACATTATCACACCCAGTAACTTTCAAAGGGCCAGGATTATACCTAAAACAAATAAGTTCAGGCATTCCAGCACTTTTCTCCAAAGATTCAATATGAGAAATATCATCTAGATTAATGATAGCACCAATCTTCTTAGCATATACAAACTCTTCAGCAGGCGTATCATTAGAAGTAAACATAATCTCTTCTCCAGTAATACCAACTTTTTCAGATATCATAAGCTCTGGTAAAGAACTACAATCAGTACCCATACCTAACGCTTTCAGAATTTTAATAATATATGGATTAGGACAAGCTTTAACAGCATAATAATTCTTAAAACCCGGTGCCCATGAAAAAGCTTCTAAAAACTTCTTAGCATTTTCAACTATTGCTTTCTCATCATATACATGAAACGGTGTAGGAACATTCCATTCCTTAACCTGGTCTTTTGTAAAAGGTACATTAAATTCCATTTTATAATTTAGAAGCTTGAACTCCCTTAACTCCCCAATTTGATTTAGGATAATCTGTTATAATTATATTTGTATGATCTGCTGGAACACCAACATCTTCCAAAACTTTGGTTATTCCTTTAATCACTTTTTCTTTTTGTTCTTCTGTACGTCCTTCCCACCATTTAACTTCAACTGTTGGCATTTAGATAACCTCCATTTCTGTTAAAACTTGCTTCAACTTTTCTTTATTTTCAGGACGCAATTCACACATTGGTAAACGATAAGCTTCTTTACACATCCCTTTAAAACTTAAAGCACATTTAATTGGTATTGGATTAGTTTCTATAAACTCAACATCAAATAAAGGATCTAACTCAGAATTTAATTTTGACGCTTCATCAAAGTTTCCTTCTAAAGCTAAAGAAACCATTTTAGACATTTTATCAGGAACAAGATTTGATGCAACTGAAATTACACCGTTTCCTCCTTCCTTAATCAAATCTAAAGTAATACCATCATCACCAGATAAAACTGAAAAACCCTGAGGCCTTTTAGATATTACATCCTTCATCTGTTCAAGATCACCAGACGCTTCTTTTACAGCCAAAACATTTTGACAATCTCCAACTATCCTCATTAGGGTTGAAGTTTCAACATTAACACCTGTTCGCCCTTTGATATTATAGAGTACTATTGGGATTCTAACTGAATTTGCAACAGCTTTGAAATGTCTATACAAACCTTCTTGTGTTGGTTTATTATAATAAGGATTAACAACTAATAATGCATCAGCACCTGCAGCTTCTGCTTGCTGACTTAACCTTACAGCTTCTGCAGTTGAATTTGATCCAGTACCAGCAATAACTGGAACTCTTTTATTAACGTGGTTGATAGTAAGTTCAATAACTCTATCATGTTCTTCATGAGTAAGTGTTGGACTTTCTCCAGTTGTACCACAAGGAACAATTCCACAAACACCATTTGAGATATTAAAATCAATCAATTGCTTTAAACATTCTTCATCTAATTTCCCATTTTCATCAAATGGTGTAATTATTGCTGTGAAAACCCCCCTAAATTCCATTTTTATTTTGCCTCCAATAAACTTGATAAAAAATCTTCCATTTCAAAATAACCTTTTTTATCTTTTAACCATAAAGCTGCAAGCACTGCACCTAAAGCATAACCTTTTCTGTTTCTTGCAGCATGTTTAATAGTTATACAATCAGCATCACTATCAAATCCAATAGTGTGTTCAAAATTAACAGCTCCTCCACGAACAGATGAAAAATGTAATTCATCTTTCTCAATCTTTCTATCTAATTTATCATAAACAACTTTATTTTTTCTATCAATATTATCTATCAAGATTTGAGATAATGTTTTCGCAGTTCCACTAGGACTATCTGCTTTATTGTTATGGTGCAATTCAAATGCCCAAACATCATAATCTTCAACTTTATTCATAAGTTTTGAAGCAGCGTCAATCATCTTAAAGTACATATTAACTCCAACACTAAAATTAGAACTCCACAAAAACCCTATTTTAGCATCTTCAGCAATTTTCCTAACTTCATCAATATGATCATACCAGCCAGTTGTTCCCACAACAACATTAACTTTTAACTCACAATATTTCTTGATATTATCCATAATAGTTGTTGGTAGTGTAAAATCAATAGCAACATCTACATCTTTCATAGACTCTTCATTAACTTCACAAAATATTCCTTCTTCATTGCATTTAGGATCTACAATAGAAACAACTTCAATTCCTTTTTCTTGGGCAATTGATTCAATCATCTTGCCCATTCCACCATAACCTATAATTGCTATTTTCATATTAACCAACAGTAAATCAAAACCATTTAAAAAGTTATTTACTGTAAAAAGAAACCTTTATATATATTATAAACTTTCTGTTATTATTATAACAAATTGTTAATATATAAAAATGGTAACAATAGCCCACATTGTAAAAGGAATGATTAAAGACAAGCCTTTTCTACAAGAAGCACTAGGAAAAAGGTTAATTGCATATGGTAACCTTGCAGAACAAATTCTTCCAAAGATTGAACAAGAATTAAACAAAAAAATCAAACATTCTGCAGTAGTTATGGCATTAAGACGTTATTCAGATGAATTAAACAATACAATAAACAACAATCAAGCCTTAGATTTTAATTGTGAAATTAATCTTAAAACAAATCTTTGCGCAATAAATATTTCAAAATCAAAAAAAACAAGTACGATTGCAAAAGAATTCTATGGGATTGTCGATCTTGACAAAGGAGACACGTTGAATATAATTTCTGGAAACTTTGAGCAAAGTATAATTACTAATGAAAAATATCAAGAAAAAATATTAAAAGCATTAAAAGGAGAAAAGATTCTAACCAAACAAAGTAACTTAGTTTCATTAAGTTTAAAATTTCCAGATAAATTCTATGAAACCCCTGGAATGATATTTAATATAATCAGACAATTAGCTTGGGAAAATATCAATATCTATGAAATAATCTCAACACACACAGAATTAAGTATACTATTAAAAGAAAAAGATAGTTCTAAAGCATACGAATGCTTGCAAAGTTTAATTAGTAAAAAGTAGAATGGGCCCAGCGAGATTACCAAAAGACTTAGCGTTAATCTAGTTTAGATTATTGAAGATTTTCCAAAACATTTATTTATTATGAAAACATCCAATAAATCAATGGAACTAGATATCTCAAAAGTCAGTTTAAGTAAATTTGATATCAAAAGAGGTTTAACCTTACCTACACACATAAGCAATCCATTAGCTGAGGATATAGGGATAATGATTGGAGATGGCCATATAGGGTTATACACAGAGGATAAGAAAGAATATGCAATCTATGTTTCTGGAAATGCTACCAAAGAAAAAAGTTATATTTCTAATCATGTAAATATTCTCAAAAAACAATTATATAATCTTGATTTTCCAGTCTCTCAAGTCAAAAAGAATGAAATCAGAATCAAAATTTGCTCTAAAGGGTTAGTGGAATTTTACCATAAGACGATTGGACTTCCAGTGAACAAAAAAGGAGATATTGGGATACCAAAGATAATCTGGTCAAACAAGGAATACATAGCCTCTTGCTTAAGAGGAATAATGGACACTGATTTTGGCCTCTGTTTTAAGAAGACAGAAAAATATCCTGTTTTTCAACTAAAAACTTCAAGCAATAAACTAGTCAATGATTGCAAAAAAGCATTCAAAATACTGGGAATTAAAGCAAACATATATGAGAATAGAAGGGAATTTCATAAAATAACCAAGAATTATTTCATTACTAATTACTTATTTATCAATGGAAGAAATAACCTTGAGAAGTATATAAAAATAATTGGCAGTAATAGTGAAAGGATTAATAAAATAATTAAAAAAAATATGGGCCCACGGGGACATTCGTGATTTCTCATTTCGAACCCCGGGCCTATCGCTTAAGAGGCGATCGCTCTAACCAGGCTGAGCTATGGGCCCATGAAATATTAAGTTTCAGGAATTATTTATAAATGTTTTTCATTTAACACAAAAAAAGAAATTACAGCATCTTAAGACTACCAGTAATCAAATCAATCTTTTCTTCTTTATCTGGACCAATACCTAAACAAGTAACAGTACCAGGCTCAACAACTGTCCTACCAGCATCAGTGATTAAAGCAACAACCAAACCAACATCTTCTGCATATCCTTTATATTTATACAATTCTTTATCATCTTCAACTTTCAAGACAACTTTTTTCATACCACTGGTTCGCCATTTAGTAAGATCATCTTTATGACTCCTTAAAACTGCTTCAGAACTTGCATGAGCAACTTGAGCTGCTAATTTACCTTTTGGCAAATTAAGATCAGTTCTAACTAATATTACTTGTTTCATAACTTTAATTATTCAAGCTGAATATTTAAATGTTCCCACCAAAACTTATTTATACCAGTATTTTAAAGACCAACATATGTTTACTCTAAATTCATATCTTCGAGCAGTAGAAAAAGGTATGAGGCAAATTGTTGCTCAAACAGAAGATATCCAAGAAAGAAAAAGGCTACTAGTCCAACAACTTGGCTTAGACCTTAAAGCACCTGATCAATTATTAGACCTTATTCAATCACAAGAAATGCCAATAATAGATCAGATAAGAACACAATCTCATGCACTAATTTCTCATCAACATAAGATTATGCATTTAGTAGACCAAGAAAATCTTCCAAGAATAGCTTATGATGTTATGTTTGAATTCCTTATAAGAAACCTCAGAAATTTTAGAGAATTAAGAAAGTCAGTAAGACGAGAAGAATTAATATTACAAAGAAAAAGTAAGAATTTCAGAAAAAGATTTGCAAGAGAAAGAAGAAGAGAAGAAATAACTTACAATAGACTCGCAATCCAGTCTGACAATATATTAAACACATTCACAGCCCAAGATATTATACCCTTTCAAAGTGTTACAACAATTAGAATATCTTCCCCATTTAGAAAAGTTGCCATGATATTAGTTTTCTGTGTAATATTTGTTCATAAGGTTATGGGTGGATTATTACATTATATTGTAAAACCAGATGAAACTTTCGATGAGATATATTATAGATATAAAACAAGAACAATACCTTATGAACATCTAATAGATATTAACACACAAGTTAATCCTAATTTTAATCCGGCAAAATTAAGCATAGGACAAGAAATCCTATTCCCGCTCAGAGGAGAAGTACCAAAACAAGAAAGAAAATATCACCATCCGGGACATAATTTCAGAGATGAAGCAGCAAATATAACATTTGCACGAATGCTTTTTGGTGAAGGTCTTGGCTGTAGTGATGAAGGTATAGGACGGCTTGCTTCTGTTGTCATGTACAGACTTTACTCACCCAGCTTTCCAAAAAATGTACACGATGTTTTACTTGCAAAAGGACAATTTAAAACATTTAAACCTAGTAGAGCAGTATACCCAAAACTTCAAGATCCAGAAAGATATGCACCAAGAGAATGGCAGCAATGTTTAAGGATTGCAGATAATTTTCTAGGGAAAAAAGTCCCATTACCAGTTACTATGGCAACACACTTCTTTGTTGATATTAATACTGGTTGGGGTACAGCAGGATACTTGTATGTTGATCAAATACCCGACGGGAAAGGGGGAAACTTTTATTTATTCGTAGATGAAAACGAAAAAATCTCAGAAAATTTCAGAATCAGGGAATTTGCATTTAAAGGATGTACTGCAATAACTATTGACATTAGAATTGCTCCAATCTTAGAAAGAATAAGAACAGAATCAAAAGGAAAACCTGTAATTCCAGTTAAAGTAAGGGGTGCTGGAGAAAGAATATATACAGATGCTGTAGACGTAATAATTAAAGGGGCAACACCAGAAGATATGCAAGCTATTGCAAAATCTTTAGGACTTAATTATCAAGATGGAGCAATACATGTTCAAGTTGGAAATAAACCAATTAAAGCCAATATGTTAACTGAAAAAGGAGTTGAATTAGAAAAAAAGAAGAAAAAGGCAACAAACCCCCAATCAAAAGTACAATTTACTTTTCCTTTAAAAACTTATAAAGCCATGGGCGATGGTTTTGGTCCTAGAGAAATTGATGTTGAAGGAGCATCCAAAAACCATAAAGGAATCGATGTTAAAGCTAAAAGAGGAACACCAGTCTATTCTATCGCAACAGGCAAAGTTTATGCAATTAATAGAAATTCAAGAAGTGCGGGGAAATTGATTATAATAGACCATCAAAATGGTTATATGAGTGAATACATGCACTTAAGCAGCATAAATGTAACATCAGGACAAATGGTAGATACAACAACAATAATTGGCAAAGTAGGTTCATCTGGTATAAGCAGTGGTAATCATTTACACCTAGGAGTATTCAAAGGCAAAGGAGCAACAGGTTATAATCAAAGAAAAAGTAATTTTATAGATCCATTTTCAGTAATGCCAACAAAAAGATAAATCAAATAACTAACTTCTCACCATCTAAATATATCTCCGGATCTTTAAATATTTGATCTAAATGTATTATAGAATAAATGGTTCCACCAAACCAATAATTTGAACCAATCCCAATATGTGCAGTCCCTATTGCTTTTTCATCAACCAAAGTTGAACCAATAATCTTAGCATTAGGATTCATACCAATACCAAATTCACCAATTCTTCTAAGAGAACCCGGATGTTTTGATTTTTTTGAAGCCCATTCAATTGTATCTTCAATCAACTTAGCTTCTTTGCCGCCTTCAATTTTAACAACACTTCCTTCTTTAATAGTTAAAGTCATAGGATCTTTAATTAAGGAAGTACAAGCATGACTTCTTGATGATCCGTCAACAACAACAACACCATTTACACCTTTACCCTTTGGTGGTATGTAAACTTCTCCAGCAGGCATATTTCCACCACCACCATCTTCACCATAATCACCATCAGCAGATATTGAATTCATCCCAGTAATATCAATAATTAAATCCGTACCAGCCTTAGTCTTAACATGAATTTCGTTCGCATTATCAAGTTTTTCTTTAACTTCATTTTGTCTCATTTGTATAGTCTTATAAGAGATATCAATTGCTGAAATTACATCAGGCAATTGCTCATTTGTTAAATCACCAAGACTCATTGAGGATAAAAACCTTAATTTCTTTTTTGCACAATACTTTCTCATACTTTTTCCCAAACTACCAATACTACCAAGTTTATTTGAACAACACATAACAACAATATTTCCTTGTTCAAGTCCTTCTAATGATTGAATAACATCTAAGTCTGCAACAGAACCTCTTGGCTTAACTTCTTGCAAAACTAACTTGACATTAAGTCTTAACTCCTGTGCTGCGTGATAATAAGAAGTAGCAAGTATAGGACTAATATGTCTACCTTCAAAACCTATGTCACCAATAATTAAGACTTTTTCATCCTTAACATTTAAGCAAGGAACAAAGACATTCTTAATATTGTTAACATATTTCTGAGAAATCTCATCAAGACCCCTTTCTTTAATCCACTGAATTGATTCATAAGTATCCATGCAAAAAGTACAAGATAGTAAGTTAATAAAGTTTTTGATAACACAAACTTGACCACAATCTATATTACAAACAACCTTTCTCCGAAGAATTACAATAACAATGGTCAAGTTTGTGGGATATAAAAGTCGAGTTTTATGTCAAAGATATATGCCTTACCCATCAGGTATTAGACTAGACTTTTATATAGGCAAAATTTATAAAGTCAATAAGAACTTTTAACATTGTGCCAACGTGCTTGTAATGCCGTCGTGGCACAATCCGGTACTGCGATGGCCTTGAGACGCCTTAAATCTATAAAATTTTTGGCGATTGAAAGCCATTTTCCTTCGGGATATCCCGGTTCAAATCCGGGCGACGGCGTTTTTTAATTCTTCATATAACAATAACATCTGACTTAAAGAAAACATCTTTTGCAAACTTCAAATTAATTTCATTATGAGTATATATAGTAAAAATAACTTCACCCTTCTTAACCCTATCCCCAACGTGTTTATGGATAAAAACGCCTGCACCAATATCTTTAGGTGCACCAGCAACCCTTGCAACCTTAGAAACAGCTTCATTTGAAATGTATTTAATCATTCCAGATTTTCTTGCTTTGTAATCATAAAAAACATCCCCTATTTTTATTTTATCAGGATCAACAACCTTCTTACCTTGTGATTTAATAATCTCAATCATCTTATAATATGCCTGACCAGATTCAAGTATATATCTAGCCTTCTTTAATCCTTCACCTTTTCTTGCTTTACCACCCATCTCAAGCATTAATCCAGCCATTTTCAATGCTTTTTTTCTTAAATCAAGTGGTTCCCTCATATCATTTAATAAAACATAAAGTACATCTCTTGCCTCTAAAGCAGGACCAATCCCATTACCAATTGGTTGTTTACCGTCTGTAATAATAACCTTAATCTTCATAGAAAGTTTTCTAGCAAGATGTTCAAAATCTCTTTTCAATCTCAACGCTTTTCTATTCTCAGGTATTTTTGAACCTTTACCTGCGGGAATATCAACAAGCAAGTGGGTAGCGGAAACAGAAGCTTTTTTAGCCATTACAGAAGCTAACAAATTACTTCTTGCATCAATTGCCAAAGGTTTCTCAACACGAATAATCTTATCATCAGCAGGTGCCAAATTTAAAGCACCACCCCAAACAATACAACCACCAATTTTCTTAACAATTGCACCCATCTTTTTCAAGCCAATTGATACACTAGCAAGAATTTCCATTGTATCTGCAGTTCCTGCTGGACTTGTAATTGACCTTGAACTAGTTTTTGGTATTGTTAAACCAGCAGCAGCAATAATTGGAACAATAATCATAGTTGTCCTATTACCAGCAACCCCACCTACACAATGTTTATCCATAACAGGATATTTTCTTGTATTAAGTATATCACCATGTGAAGCCATGGCTTTAGTAAGAATAGTTGTTTCTTCCATATCAAGTTCATTTGAATAACAAGCAGAAACAAAATAAGCAAGTTCAACAAGATCTAATTTATTATGAACTATATCCCATACAATTTGATTTATTTCTTTCTTGTTAAGTTTTTTACCATCAAGTTTCTTCTTGATATATTCTAAAGATAATGGTTTTCTTGCAGGAAGAATCTCCAATTCCTTCCCAGATTTAGCTTTTAAGGAACTAAGAACTTCCTCAAACAATCCAATCTGACCTTTAGGCACTGCCTTATCAGATTCAGCAATATCTAGAACAACTGTTTCAGTATACTTTCCAGATTTTAATTTAATTCTGTCCAAAGTATGAAAATCCATTAAATCAGCATCTTTTCTATTTATTATTGCAACTAGAACACCACCTGTTGCTATATCCATATCCTTAACTTTGAGTTTCATGCTATCTCTTTCTCATAAATATCAAGAAAAGTAACAAAAATACTTAGAATTACTGGCCCAATGATAACACCCATAATACCAAAAAACATAATCCCTCCAAATACTCCTAACAATACAATTGCTGGATGTAACTTACCCCGACTTCCAATGATCTTAGGTTTCAAAAAGACATCAATTGGTAAAATAATAATAAAACCATAAAGTGCTAATAATATTGCTTTGGTTATTAAACCGCTATCACCAATACTTAATCCTTGAAGTAAAAAGATTACTGATGCAGTACCCCAAACCAATGGCGGACCCACAATAGGTATTATTGCCAAAATAGTCATAATAAAACCCCAAAAAACAGGAGCAGGTACACCAAAAATCCAGAACGCTATTCCACCAAGAATACCTTCAATAAAAGCAACAACAAATAAACCATAAACAACTGCGTAAGTCATATCATCTATACGTCCTAAAACTTTTTTCTTAGATTCTTTACTAAAAGGCAATATTCGCTCAATTGCTTTACCAAAATGTTCACCATCTTTTAAAGCAAAGAATATAATAAAAATCATAATAAAAACATCAAGTATGAATCTAGGTATCGCTAATATCAACCCAGATACACTAGATATTAAGAAATTTGTTATTTTTTGCAAAGACATATCAAAATGTCCTTTAAAGATTGATGTTGAAATAAATTTATTAAAACCATCAACTAATAAACAAACAAATTCACCACCCTCACAACTTTCAATACCTGAATTAATAGCTTGTTTAGCAACTAAATAGTTAACTCTTGCTTCACCAACTAACTGTGTAAATAAGAGCGATAAAGGTATAGTTACTAATATTACAATAATAAATGTAACAATGAATGCTGAAAGAGAATTCTTTTTAACATATTTTCTTAACCATTTATGAAAAGGATAAAAAAGATACGCAATAATACCAGCTGTAAGTATGTTTATTAAAAAAGGTTTTAGTATAAGAAATACTAATATTCCTAAGCCTGCAAAAACTGCCCAAAATAAAGTATTATTTCGTTTAATATTCACACCTCAACTACAATTCTACATTTATCATATTTAAATGTATTGCTTAAGAATAGAAATGGGCCCAGCCGGAATCGAACTACAGCGCAGCTGAGATGTCAGCTGGCACCATCGTAGGTTTCGCAAAGCTCAAGCCAACTAATAAAAGTGGGCCCAGCCGGAATCGAACCGGCGACCTTCACCAATTCAAAGATGGTAGTTAAGGGTAACACCCTTTTGCTATTCCACCATGTCGAGGTGACGTCATAGCCGCTAGACTATGGGCCCTTTAAAAAAAGCCTCGGGCGGTAATGATACCAAAAATACAATTTTTAGTAAAACTTATCTCCCGAAATACAATATAATACAAACAAGAATGGATATTTAAAGGTTTCTTCATAAAGATTGTTTAAAGACAAGAAATATCATTCGGGGGCAGGGATGACTGCATTGTAAAAGTCCAGTATGTTTATTACGGGCTTTTACTCTTATTTTCTATTATTCATAAAAGCTAAATCAAGAATTAATCTTGTGGTTATTTACAAAAAGTTTTTATATTATTATCTAAAAGAACAGTTTATGAGAATATGGTTAATATTATTTCTCCTATGCACAGTTTTCATAACTGCGTGCAATCAATATATCCCAGGCAGTGGGCAAGACTGTTCTAAAATAACTAATTCAATTCACCGCGACAATTGTTATTTAGAACAAATATCCTGTAGACAAGTAAGTTGGGAAGGTTGGTTGCTCAAAATGTCTTGCTATTATGGTGAAGGAATACCTTTAAACGACAAATTTTGTGAAGAAATGGTAGCTTATTATAGAGGAGAATCTTATAGCGGAGAATTACAAAAAAAGGAAACAAATTATAACATTCTCCGATACCAATGTTTTTCTAGATTATCAACGCTTATTAAAGAACCATCTTATTGTAGGAGAATTATAGTCCCTGCTGAAGAAGAGGAAGGTTACACACAAATTCAAAGTGCCAAAGCTGAATGCCTATTTCAATCTGCAGCTAGACTTAATAGTAGCGTTTTCTGTGATGAGATGAAAGAAGAAGTTAGTGCACGTAGAGCAAATAGCTGTTATATAGAGATGGCATTTAGATCAGGCAATATTGAGTTCTGTGAGAAGCTAGTCAATTTATACTCTGAAAATACAAGGGAATGGTGTTTTGAAGTTATTGAAAACCAAGATGGGGATTATTTTAATAACTAAAAAATCTTGTGGTTATTTATTAATAAATCCGGGGGCGGTAATGATACCAAAAAAACAATTTATAGTAAAACTTATCTCCCGAAATACTATATACTATTAAAATAGTTTAAAGAATAAAAAGGTTACTAAAAAGAACACATAATATACAATTCCTGTACTGTTTGGTTGAGAAAAGTTTATATACAAAAAGCACCAAGATTTGTAAATGGTCATACAGAAGAAACTTATTGACTATTTGAAGAAACAAAAAGCAGCAGGATATTCTAAAGAGCAGCTTAGGCAGAATATGCTACTGCAAGGCTACGGGCAACAAATGGTGGATAAGGCTATATCAACAGTTTATACCACAGGTGCTCTTACATCAAAAACAATTATGATTATATTAGTATCTCTAAGCCTTGTAGGTGGTGTGATTTTTGGAATTATCATGTTGAGTTCACCCTCAATTGAAAATCAAGACGCTATAAATTCAGGTAATGCCTTATACCTTTCAACTCCTGAAAAAGCTCTTGATGCTTTTATTGAAGCAATAAAAACTAATAATGTAGAGGAGGTTAAAAAAATACACTCAAAAAAAGAAAATCCAGAAATAGTTGATAGCTTTTATGATGAATTTTTCGAGTGGGTTAATCCTGGAGAATCTTTATCATATGCTTTATTTGGTGTGGAAGCTGATGAATTAACAGCAGTATATGATTATGATTATTCTGATTATCTGGGCTTAGTTGGTGATGGTAGGACTGTATCTAGTAAAGAGACTTATGATAAGCTATATACAGTTGATTTCTCGGTAGGTTCTAATGATGGTTATTCAATAGATCTTGTATTAGAAGGAAATGAATGGAGACTTATTGCAGATCCATGGAAATATGATTTTGAACATGAATCACTTTTTGATGCTACTGGAAAATGTTACCCACCAAATATTAATCATGGTTCTTCATGCTGTTTAGACAAGAATTCAAATGATATATGTGATAATGATGAAGATACTAGTATTAAATGCAATGATACAGATGGTGGAAAGAATTATTATGTTAAAGGGGCCATAACTTGGTTAGATAATCTAATACCTGTTACCAATACCGATAATTGTGATGGGAACAGATTAACTGAATGGTATTGTACTGGTAAAATTTCATACTCCTGTCAATATGGTTGCGAAAACGGTGCTTGTATTTCCCTCGGCGATTACGAGGTTAAGAGAGTATGGGTTGAAAAAGATCCATGGACACCATCTAACTTTGTAATATATTCTGAGATTGTCGATAACGAGGACAACCCAGCGCTAAGCCCTACGATTGAGGTCATGATGCATTTTACTAATCCAATTAATTCTAGTCAAACAAATAGAATTTCACATATCTACCAAAATATCTCCTACGGAGAAAAACACTATTGGGGTTATGTTTTTGCTAGAACAGGTTTATTCCAATATTGCGGAAACTATTCAGTAAACTTAACAATTGTGGATACGTCTACCCCTAATTATGTTACGAGTTTCATTATTCCATGTTAATTATTCCGTTCTTAATAAAATAACATAATGTTCTTGTAAAAAGAAATGAAAAGTTTTTAATCAATGATTTCTAAAATCTAATAATTAACAAGGTAATGTTAATAATCAGAGAAGGATAGGGTTATAGAAAGGTTCCCCATTCAATTTCTTACACATAATCTTTCTTTTACGCACCATTAAGAAAAAATCTCTAGATTTATGCTATTACATTTGTAATCAAATCACTCAAATAAGTTTTACTAAAAATTGTAATAAAGGTGTCAAGCCTCGGGCGAGAATTGAACTCGCGACCTCTGCATTACCAATGCAACGCTATACCACTAAGCCACCGAGGCATATACGTTTTAAAAGAGATAAATTATTGTTTATAAAAGTTTTGAAACCCTGTTCAAAATTTATAATTTTAATTAATTATTTCTATAACAATATCAAATTAACTATATAATGCTATATAGAGAATAGAAACGATAAACCCATACACTTATAAATGGGTGCATGTTCTAATATATTATAAGACAAAGAAAAAGCTTTTACTCAAAGACTTTTTCTTAACTTTATTATAATAACAATGGAAGAATTTAAAAAATTAGGTATAAGTAAAGCTATACTAGACGTAATAGAAGCTGAAAGGTTTGAAAAACCTACAGAGATTCAAATAAGAACAATACCAATCATTCTTGAAGGCAAAGATGTATTAGGTGGTTCTGCTACTGGTTCAGGTAAAACACTAGCTTTTGGTGCAGGCATTATTCATAATACAAATAAAGGTAAAGGTATTCAAGCATTAATATTAACACCAACAAGAGAACTTGCTGAACAAGTTTCACAAAGTCTTAGAAAATTCTCAAAAAATCTGAATTTAACAGTAACTCCAATATATGGTGGCGTATCAATTAATCCACAAATGGATGCTTTACCAAGATCAGAAATTGTTGTTGGTACACCAGGAAGATTATTAGATCATATTAGCAGAAATACTATTAATTTAACAAAAGTAAAAACTTTAGTATTAGATGAAGCAGATGTTATGCTTGACATGGGTTTTATTGAAGATGTTGAAAAAATAGTCAAGCAATGCCCAAATGAAAAACAAACATTACTTTTTTCAGCTACACTACCACCAGAAATTACAAGACTTTCTAGCAGATACATGAAAAATCCAGTTAAAATCAACGCAGTACAATATGTTGATCCAAAAAAACTCAAACAAATTTATTATGATACACCTGATAACTTAAAATTCTCTTTATTAGTTCATTTTCTTAAAGAAGAACATTCTGGATTAGTAATGATTTTTTGTAATACCAGAAGTACAGTAGACTTCGTAACTAAGAATTTAAGGTCTAACAAAGTTGATGCTGTTGCTATTCATGGTGGCTTAACACAAGCAAAAAGAACAAATATAATGAAACAATTTAATTCAGCTAGTGTACATGCATTAGTTTGTACAGATGTTGCAGCTCGTGGTTTAGATATTAAGGGTGTTTCACATATTTACAATTATGACATTCCAAAAGAAAGTAAACAATATGTCCATAGAATCGGAAGAACTGCTCGTGCAGGCAAAGAAGGTATGGCAATAAATTTACTTTCAAACAAAGATTATGATAATTTTGATCGTGTTCTAAGAGATAACGACCTAGACATTGAAAAAGGCGAACGACCACAAGTAGAAAAAGTAAAAGTTATTCGTATGGACAGTAATAGAAGTCAAGGCGGAAGAAGGGGCGGTTTTAACCCTAGACGATTTGGACCAAGAAGATCTGGACCAAGAAGAAGACATTAAAATAAATAATTCTACAGTTTATTCATCAGTTATTAAACCACCATAATTTCTTCAAATCTATACACTTACCTCAACTGTTTGTTCAAGTTAAATTCTATTTAGATAAATGCACTTTAATATATTCAAATATTATCTTTGGTATATTAATCCCTGTTGCTTTTCCAAACCCTTCAAAACCTGGAGCAGAATTAACTTCACAAATAACATATTTGTCACCATCAAAAAGAAGGTCTACACCAGCAATATCCAAATTCAATATCTTGGCAGACTCAACTGCTAACCATTCAATTGCAGGATCCATTTTATAAAATTCAACACATCCTCCAGCTTCAAAATTAGCTTTAAACTTGCCTCTTTTTGCAGTTCTAAGCATTGCACCATACGGCCTACCACCAATAACAATAACTCTTAAGTCTCTTCCCTTACTTGATCTTATAAATTCTTGTAATATGATATTTACTTGTGAATTCTTAGACGCTTCTATTAACTCCATAGTATCTTGTAATTTATGTTTATTTTCACAAAGAAAAACCCCTTTACCACATGAACCAGACACAGTTTTAAGAATAATTGGAAAAGAAAATTCTTTTTTAACCAAATCTACATCAACAGGAAACTTTGCTAAAAGTGTCTTAGGAATAGGAAGGTTATGCATTTTTAATTGTTGTAATGTTGCTAATTTATCTGCTGCTAAATCAATACTTTCACCAGAATTTAAAATCAATACACCTAAATGTTCAAGATGTCTCATCACAGCACGAAAAAAATACGACTGACCAGTTCTTGGTATGACACAATCTGGCAATTTTACAGATTTCCCCTTATAATATATACTAGGTTTTCCTTTTTTTGTAACAATAATATCAAAATCTTCAGGCGTAACAGTATAACACTCAATACCCAATTCTTTAGCTGCTTCTTTAAATTTTCTAGCGTGCCAAGAATTCTCCCAACATCTTCTAGTTAATATCCATACTTTCATTTTTAGTTATAATATACATTATTATTTATTTTTAATTATTATCGCAGAATTTAATATTTAGTATTTAAAGATTTACCTTATTAAAAAAATAAAGAAAATGCGAGGGGGGGATTATAATGTTCTCCGTAATATCTCAGAACATTTGTTCAATTCCTTAATTTTATCTTGATTTAGTCTAAAACCTATATTTTCTTGAAATCTAATAATATTTATTTTCTTGCGATTAAGGAAAAAATAGAGTTCTTTTGTTTTTGTTCCCTTAACTGGTTCTGATATATGACTGCATTCAATCCCAAAAGATTCAATACTTGATTTAATTTGCCCTAGGAAATATCTTAAATTTGGTAATAAATTTTCTTTTTTGGCCATTTTAAATCTAGGTTTTATTGCATAATTACATTTATCAATCTTAATAGTAGTGAGTTCATCTTCAAGTAAAGCATTTAGGAATATTTTTAGGTGATTCTTACTTTTAATAATCCAATTAGGTATTTCAAACTTTGATTTAGTTTTATTACCTATTGGAGCACCCAACAAAGACAATATCCTACCGAGATATGCACAATTAACCTGCAAAGTATAAGATATACCATAAGCTTCTTTTTTTCTTATTGATACTTGTTCTTTTTTAATTGATAATCTTTTTATAATTAAATCACGCAAGAGAAATAGATCTTCTTCCTGCCCAATAAATCGTAAAGTATATTTATCATCAAGATTCCCATCACCCATAACTTTCCCAATCAAATATGCGTATTCAATAGATAATTCACTATCTAAACTAATTGGGAAAAGATGTTTAACATAGAGGGCAACCCCTTTATTTTTATAAGTATTTAAGAAATCTTCAAAATCTAATATATTCTTCTTATTCATAAAGGCCTTAGGAATAAATAAAAGATAATATTTTGGAGTTTAAATATTTTATTAAAAGAAAAAAATAAGGTCCCTTTCTCTATTAGTCCCAGGGACCTTACTTAAACATGCGAGGGGAGGGATTCGAACCTTCCCGTAGATTTGGATTACCAAACCTATCACGGACTCACTAAGAGACAGGATATCTTACAGTACAACTGAAAGTGTCTTAAGTCCTGCGCGTTTGACCAGACTTCGCTACCCTCGCGCAATAATCAAAGAATTCACACTGCCTATTTAAATATTTTTATACTTTCCAAAGAATTCCTTTAAATCTTTATGCAATTTGTATGTATTTGCTGTTAACTTAGCTTCAAATCTGTTTGTATAGAACTTATTAACTAATTTATCATACATTGCCCTAATAAAATAAAACAAAGGACTTTGTTCATATCTCCCTTCAATATCTGTTTCTAAAATTCCATCAATAACAATCATAGCATCAACTTTGTTAAGTTTTCTTCCTTTAATATTTACTTCAGTTACATTGTTAAACAAAGCTCTCAAACGAACAACTCTTTTTGCATAATCCATTGGCTGTTCCCATATCTCAATCAACCATTCAATCTTCTTACCCTTTTTAGTTACATGCTCAGCTTTTTTCTTCAACTCTTTTTCCATATCATTTTGAACTATCCAATGATCTACAAACTTATAAAATTCTACAATATCAAACAGCCCAGTATAATGAAGCCTTAATCCCTCAACACAAAATTTTTTCTCTACCATGTTTTCTTAATGCGCAAAATGCGGTATCTTTGATACTGTCTTATAATGTCTATAAAAGTTAAAAAACTTTTCTGTTTGATCATACCAATGATTTGTTAGGTGCGTTATTCTTTGCTCAAACCTTTCTGTATAGCCATGATATAACCATTTATCAAACAATGTTCTAATAAAAAGTAACATTGGAACATCTTCCCATCTATGCTCATAATCTTGTTCTAAAAATGCATCAAACCAAATAACAACTTTACCACTTGATAAGTTCTTTTTCTTTTTATCTAACATTGCTTCAACTTTCTTAAGATTATGAATAAGTATTCTAATTCTATAAGTTGTTCTTGCATAATCTGTAACTTTTCTCCAATAATCAGATTCAGTCTCTATACATTTACCTTCAGGCAAATCCTGTTCAAAACTCTTTGTATCTCTTTTTTGTAAACTATTATTATTAGCAAAACTTGCAATATGTTTAAACAATTCTTTAGAATCAAATAAGCCTGAATACTCAAGCTTCATATGATCAACAACAACCCTAACAAACGCCATATTAGAACCTCTTATGAACACCTACAAAGTGTTGGTGCTCAAATTCGTCTGCCTCCATTTTAAGTTTTCGTTGAATCATAGCTTTAAGTTCATACATCTCATATCTGTTTTTAGGTCCCCAACCTTGTGTAAAACTTTTTCTTAAGATATATTTATTATAAAAATCTCTTAAATGTGAAAAAAACAATCTTTCATTAAACCTTCCTTCCCAATCTGAAATAAAAGCAACTTTTAATTCAATCCAAAGCCGGCCTTTTGTATATGTCTTTTTTTCACCAGATGGTAAAACAACTTCAACATCTTTTGCATCATAAACATGATAATATATGTTATATTTAGTCATAACATAATCTGTTTCTTTTCTTTCAGCAACCCATGTATATTGTCTTTCAACACCAAAAGGACTAGGATGTTTATGTTTATAGAGCTGTTCATAAAATTTATACTTTTTTCTGAGAAACCAATCTACCATACTCTCATACAAGTCCTGCATATCCCAGACTCCTTTGTACCTAATATTAACATATGGCTCGTTAAGATCAGCCCATTGTTTTCTCGGCACTGCCATACTATAAAATTTAAAAACAGTTTATATAAACCTTTTGGTGTATATTTGAGTCTAGAAAACTTTATATATAATCAGCATTTCTGTTTTTACATGGGAAAAACAATTGTTGTTATTGGTGGCCAATGGGGAGATGAAGGCAAAGGTAAAGTTGTTGATTTCTTAGCAGAAAAAGCTGATATTATTGCAAGAGCAACTGGCGGAAATAATGCAGGCCATACAGTTGTAGTTGGCGATAAAACTTACAAATTTCATATTCTACCATCAGGTGTAATCCACCCAACAAAATTATCTATTTGTGGTAATGGTATGGTAATTGATCCAAAAGTTATGTGTAAAGAAATATCAACCCTAGAAGCAGATAACAGAACTGTAAATTCTGAATTATTAATAGTTAGTTCAAACGCTCACGTTATAACACAAGAACAAATAAATGAAGATATAGAAACTGGTGGCAAAGTAGGAACTACTGGTAGAGGAATAGGTCCTTGTTATAAAGCAAAAATAGCCAGAACTGGCTTAAGAATAGCTGAATTTGTTAAAGGCGATTCACCAGAAGCAGAAAGATTAAGACCATTAGTTCGTGATACTTATATTGCATTAAATGAAGCCTTAGAACAAGGCAAAAATATTTTGGTTGAAGGTGCTCAAGGAACAATGCTTGACATTGACCATGGAACATATCCTTATGTAACTTCATCCAATCCTTCAGCAGGCGGAGCATGTACAGGATTAGGCATTGGACCTACAAAAATTAACAAAGTTATTGCTATAATGAAAGCCTATACCACAAGAGTAGGCCGTGGACCTTTCCCAACAGAGCTAGGCACTGATAAACAAACATTAGAAGAAGGAACTTGGGATAATATTAAAGATAATTTTGATGAAGCACTTAAAGAAGCATTAGAAAAAGCTAATGCTGGTGATGAATATTATGAAGGTAAAGCTATGCGTTTAATTGGCCGAGAATATGGTACAACAACTGGCCGTGCTAGGCGAACAGGATGGTTTGATGCAGTTGTTGCAAAATACTCAGTTAGAATCAATGGTTTAACTTCAGTGGCTTGTACTAAATTAGATGTTCTTACTGGATTAAAAACAATTAAAATTTGTACTGCTTATGATATTGATGGGAACCAAGTAAAAGATTTCCCATTAACTGGTGAAGGTAAACCAGTTTATGAAGAAATGCCTGGTTGGGAAGAAGATTTAACAAATGTAACTTCAACTGATCAACTACCACAAGCAGCTAAAGACTACGTTAAAAAATTAGAAGAACTTATTGGTGTTCCAATCTCAATACTTTCTGTAGGTCCAAAAAGATCTCAAACAATAATTCTTAAAGAAGACGAATTGTTTTAGATTTATTTATTAATTCTTAACAAATTCTGCCTCCATCTTTAAATGACATAACAAACTTAACTAAAGCAACTAAAGCCCATGTTCCTTCTAATATAACAAAAGGCATATATCCTATCAAAACAGAAGCATAACATGATAAATACCCTCCAAGAACATTTAATAAAATATAAATTCTTGAAGTAGCTTTCAAAACACCAAATAAATTAAGAAAGAAAGCTACTAAAAGCAACCCTACTCCTACAGATCCAATCATTGTCTCGCTTATCATTTTAACTATTATATAGTAATTACATAAATCATATAAATTATCGTAGTAATAATTATTACGAAAAGCTTAAATAATCAAGATAATTAAGGTAATATAATGATAAAAGAAATATTAAAAAAGCTAGGAATGACAAGTAATGAAGTAGATATATACTTAACATTACTAAATTCTGGTGAGATGAGTGTTAATGAAATTGGTACAAGATCGGGATTACATAGACAAGTTTGTTATGATGCTCTTGATAGATTATTAGAAAAAGGTTTTGTTTCCTACATTTCAAAAAATCATAAAAAATATTTCAGACCTTTATACCCAGAAAAGATTCTTGATTATCTTGAAGAACAAAAAAATCAAGTAAAATCAATTATTCCAGAATTAAACGTAATGTATGAACTTGAAAAAGAAGATACATCTGTTGAAGTTATCAAAGGTAAGAATACAATAAGAACAATCTATAAAGATATATTCAAAGTATTAAAAGAAACTAAAGATACTCTTTACATAATGGGTGTAGAAGAAAAAGAATTTCTAAAGTTTGACAAAATAGCAATCAAACAACATATATTAAGAATGAAAGAAAATAATTTTAAAGAAAAACTTCTTACAAAAGAATCTGCAAAAGAATTTTTTGAGGGTTCACAATCAGAATATAAGATGATTCCCGACAAATTATTTAACCCAAATCCAACACATATCTATGGTGATAAGGTAGCAATGATCATATGGGGCAACCCCATACACGGAATTATCATAAAAAACAAACAAGTTGCAGACGCAAACAGAAAATACTTTCAGATTTTATGGGGTACTGCTAAAAAAAGAAAATCTTAACTAATCCCGCTTTTTTCAATAATTAATTTACCTTTCTTAATCTTAAGAATCAATTCATCTTTCTCACTAAATTTAGCAACATCAGTAACAATCTTAGGTAATAATATTCTGTTTGCTCTAAACTGTAAATTAGTTATTATCTGTTGAGCTTCTTCAGTCTTAATACCTAACTCTTCTAATATTCTAGAAGTAGCAACACTTTTTCCAGATTCAGTTTTAATTCTAGATTTTTCAAATAAATATCTAGCAACCTTATCAGCTACATCAATACCAGTTGCAACAGTTATACCTTGCAATCCAGGACTCAAATTAGCTTCAATAACAACAGGACCTTTAGCACTTTCTAATATATCAACTGCACAAACATCTGCTTGAATTGCTTTAGCTGTCTCAAGTGCAATTTTCTTCATATGTTGATCAAGTAAAAATGCCTCCCCAACACCACCCGCATGAATATTTGAACGTTTTTCTCCAACAACTGCTTTTCTTTTCATTGCAGCAACAATTTTACCTCCAACAACTATAGCCCTAATATCAACGCCACCTGTTTCAACATATTCTTGAATAATAAATGGCTGTCTTAATGTTGTAAGCGTATCTAAAACAGACGATGCAGCTGCAAAACTTTCAGCATACATTACACCTTTTCCACCAGTACCAGAAGGTAACTTCATGATTATAGGATAATTAACTTTTTCAAGAATACTTTTAGCTGATTCAGGCCCAGAAGCAAGATATGTTGTTGGCATAGGAATATTATTTTCTCTTAAAGCAAGATGTGTTAACAATTTATCATGTCCTATTGTAAAAGCACCTGGTTTAATAGGTGTATAAGAAACACCTTTAACAGCTAATGAAATAGATCTTAATAATGGTGCAAACCTAAATGAACCCCTGCTAAAAACACAATCATATTTCTTAAATGGTTGCCCATCATTTAAAATCTCAATTTTCTCACTTTCAAGATTAACTTCAATACCTCTTAAATCAATACTATCAACTTCATCAAAATACTTTTTCATAGCTTTAGCTATCATTTGTGAACTTTGACTTTTTAAACTAATTATTGCAGCTTTCATTTTATTTTATTTCTTTTGTGGGTCTATTATAAAGCCTTTTTTAAGGATATTTTGACCAATAAGTATCTTATACTTCAAATGACTTCTATCAGCCACAGTAAACTCTGCTGTAATTTGCTTACCTTTTAATCTAACTTTTGCTTCAATTACAGGCCTAAGTTTACTACCAGATGCACTTTTAACCATTTTTGTCTTAATTATTGGCCCTAATTTAAGCTTAGCAACCAAATGTGAATCAATACTGCCTTTAGTTGCACCAGTATCAATTCTAGCCATTAATTGCTTATTACTTTTGGCTAAAATATTAACTTTTTCAACTAAACCAAGTACTGTTCTGTTCTTAAATGTAACACTCTTACCAACCATAGAGTCAATTTTCTTTATCATATTTATAAGGTTTTCTATGCCATAAACCGAAAGGTTTATATACTAGTTTCATTACTTTATAGTAGTAATAAACAAGGAAAAACATGACTGCACACAATGATTATATGACACCAGATATGCCTCTGGCAGAAGTTTGGAATCCAGGTATTGGGTTAGTTGACATAGCGCAAGGTGGAGACGGTAAAATCCATCTAAGGTATGATGATCTTACTTCTCATATGGATGCTTGGAAAGCACCTCATCCTTTTATTGAAGTTGTTGCAAGAGATCCTTTTGAATATATGGCAGAGCCAACTAAAGGAGAATACAGAGCAGATAAAACAATAATTGCTGCAGGTCTAGGTCCTTATAGTATTGGTAAAGGCTTTTCACAATTAGAAGAAAGACGTCAAAGTGCTAGAAATGCTATGAATTCTGAAGATGGACAATCTTTAATGGATATGGTAGAAGATCAAATTAATAATATGCCATTTATTTCCCATATTGGAATGATTGATGAACCAGGAACTTTAGCACAAGCAAGAAAATTACGTGATGGTACTTATAGCCTTGAATTCTCAAGAAATCTCTATACAGAAGTAAGAGAAAGAGTTATAGCAAAATATGGTAATAGTGTAACTGAACAAGATGATATAGATAGTATTGTTTTTGAAGAAGTTTTACATATACTAGGAGATAATTTACCTTTTAGATATGCTTGGGAAGCAATAGATGAAGAAAAAAGAGTTAGAGAAATAAAAAAAGAACTCTATGCAAAAAAAGCAAAAGATGGTAATGGGAGTCATAAACATAAAAGATTAGCAGAAGAGATACAATACGAAATTGATAATATTGTAAGCATGTACTCTGGTGTTTATTCAGCATGCAGAAAACATATGAATAAAGAAGATGCTACTGAATATCTAGCAAAAATGGTTGAAGAAGCAAAAGAAGAAGGTGAAGATGTAAACATTTACCTAGCTAAAAAAGTAAAAGAACTAAATGAAGATGATCCTGAAAGTAATGAAGCAAAATCTAAAGATACTAAAGAAGATCAAGATGATGATGATGATGATACAGAAAATAATGAAGAGGTAGAAAATGATAGTAACGATACTTCTGATTAAACTTGTTCTGAAACTGTTACAATAAATAGTTTAGTCCATGTAAATATAAATATTAAAAAGATTATTAAAATTGAGACTAATATTAAACTATATTCTCCTAACCAAAAAAATAAAGCAATTGCACAAATAATTAATACAAAATTTACTAACATTGATAAGAAAACAGGCAACTTAATTGTATCCTTCAAACCCTTATCAACTATATCCATAATCTTTCTTTTACCAATTGCTGCAATAAAAACAAACACCACATAAAGTACAACCGTTATTAATACAGCTAAAATTATA